>Ga0180223_1000155_pt1 | contig 129242 bp, 112 predicted proteins | sample eDN5th30CKraftOP_FD_151337 | JGI IMG/M metagenome (GOLD analysis project Ga0180223, IMG submission 151337) | Enriched Organic Plus compost microbial communities from Emeryville, California, USA - eDNA 5th pass 30_C Kraft OP (version 2) (version 2) ...
GGCCAAGAAGAACGGCAAGATCACGGTGAAGCTGCCCAAGAAGTACCGCAGCACCATCAAGGTCAAGGCCACGTTCGTGCCCAAGGACAAGACGGTCGTCAAGACCGCCACGTCCAAGGCCGTCAAGATCAAGGCCCGCAGGTAGCCATCCCGCCGGTTGAGCAGCGAGCGCCAGCGAGCGTGTCGAAACCCCTGCCCCGCCCCCGCGCTCACTCTCACGTCTGCTCGAATCTCATCGTTCGAGCAGACGTGAGAGCACCGCCGCAGCTCAGCGGCTCAGCGTCAGTGCGCGACGACCGGCTCCGCCCCCGGGTCCCGCTCGAGGGCGCCGTGGCGCAGCAGCAGGCCCGCGACCACGGCGCCGGCGGCGAAGACGATCGCCGAGGCCAGGAACACGGTGGTGTAGCTCTCCATGCCCGCCTGGGCCTGGACCAGCGGGTCGGTCCCGTCCCGCCCCACGAGGTACGACGTCGCCGCGCTGGAGGCGAGGGCGCTGAGCACCGCGGTGCCGATCGACCCGCCGATCTGCTGGAAGGTGTTCACCCCGGCCGAGGCCACGCCGGCGTGGTGCGGGTCGACCCGGTCGGTCGCGCCGCTCATCGCGGGCGGGAAGACGAAGCCCAGACCGAGCCCGACGACGATCAGGCCCGGCAGCACGCCGCTCGCATAGCTGCTCGCGAGGTCGAGGCGCGTGAACCAGAGCATGCCGAGCGCTGCCACCGAGAACCCAACGATGACCGGGATCTTGGTGCCGAGGCGGGCGACGACCATCGGGGCCGTCTGGGCGGAGACCATCAGGCCTCCGATCATCGGCAGGAACGCCAGACCCGTGGGGAACGGCTTGAAGCCGAGCACGGTGCTCATGAAGTAGGTCAGGAACAGGAACACACCGAACATCCCGATGGCGGAGATGCCGATCGCGAGGAACGAGCCGCCGCGGTTGCGATCGAGCACGACGCCCAGCGGCAGCAGCGGGTGCGCCACCCGACGCTCGACGAGGACGAACCCGACGAGCAGCACCAGGCCCGCGCCGATGAAGCCGAGCGTGGTCGCGCTGGTCCAGCCGTCGGACTCCGCGGTGCCCAGGCCGTAGACCAGGGCGACGAGACCCGCGACGCTGAGCACGGCGCCCGGCAGGTCGATCCCCCGCTCGCGCGCGCCGTCGTCCCGCGCGCCACGAGGCAGCAGGAACAGCACGCCCAGGAGCGCCAGCACGGCGATCGGGATGTTCACGTAGAGGCACCAGCGCCACGACGCGTACTCGGTCAGGGCCCCGCCGAGCACCAGGCCGATCGCACCGCCGGCCCCGGACAGCGCGCCGTAGACCGCGAAGGCCCGTCCGCGCTCGCGCGCCTCGGTGAACGTCGTCGTGATGAGCGCGAGCGCCGTGGGCGCGAGGATCGCGCCGAACACGCCCTGGCCGACGCGGGCGGTGACGAGCACCCCGAAGGTGGTCGCCGTGCCGCCCAGGGCGGAGAAGCCGGCGAAGCCCACGAGCCCGACGAGCATCATCGTCTTGCGGCTGACGAGGTCGCCCAGGCGCCCGCCGACGAACAGCAGGGAGCCGAAGGCGAGCGCGTAGCCGGTCACGATCCACTGGCGGTTGTCGTTGCTGAACCCGATGTCGGCCTGGGCGGTCGGCAGCGCGATGTTCACGATCGTCGCGTCGAGGACGACCATGAGCTGCGCGAGGCAGGCGATGATGAGGACCCACCAGTGAGCCCGGTGGTGCGGCGCGGCACCGGACGGGGCCGCGGTGGGCACGGTGTCGCGCCCTGCGTCGACCTCGTCGAGAAGAGGTGTGGTGGTCATGGTCCGTCCTTGGAGGAGAGGGGGGACGAGGGAGTAACTGGAATCATTTCTCCGGTTACCGGTCACGCTACGCGAAGCGGAGAGATTGTTCCAGTTCTGGTAGGGTGTGAGTTATGGCACACCCGACCGGCCTGGCCACGTCCGACGCTCCGTCACCCGCGGCAGGCACGGACGGCCGCCCCCTGCGCAAGGACGCGCAGCGCACGCGGGCGCTCGTCCTCGACACGGCGCGCACGCTGTTCGCCGAGCGCGGCATCGACGTCAGCTTCGACGAGATCGCCCGCGCCGCCGGCGTGGGCGTCGGCACCGTCTACCGGCGCTTTCCCGACCGCGAGGCGCTCGTCGACGCCCTGTTCGCCGACAAGATCGAGAAGCTGCTCGCCATCGTCGGGCAGGCCAGCGAGGTGACGGATCCCTGGGAGTCGATCGTCCAGTTCGTCGAGCGCGGCACCGCGCAGATGTGCGCCGACCGCGCGCTCGCCGAGGTGATCATGTGCGCGAGCGACGTCCACGAGGCCTTCGCCCGGCGCCGCGACGACGTCACCGCAGCGGTCGAGTCCGTGCTGCGCCGGGCCCAGGAGGCCGGCGTCCTGCGGCCGGGCGTCGAGGTCACCGACCTCGCCTTCCTCACCCACATGGTCAGCCTTGCCGGCACCCGCGCCGGCGACGAGACGGCCCGGCGCTACGTCGCGCTCGTGCTGGACGCCCTCCGAGCCCGGCCCGACGTCGGGCCTCTGCCGGGGCGGCCGCTGTCCATGGACGACTTCCAGGAGATCGTCCAGCAGTCCTGAGGCCACCTCTCCTCGACGACGGCCGCACCTCGCTCAGATCGCCCCGGCCCGCTCCAGGTTCCGGTAGGCGAACCAGCCGAGCCCGACCGGGATCCACGTGCTCACGATCCGGTAGCCCATGGCCGCGACGAGCGCGTCGCCCGCCTCGATGCCGAAGGCGGTGAGCCCGCCGATCAGCGCGGCCTCCACCGCCCCGATCCCGCCGGGAGTGGGCGCGGCGGTCGCGAGGGTGGCGCCGACCATCGTGGTGAAGACGGCGATCATGAAGTGGTTGCCGCCGCCCACGGCGTTGAGCACGGCCCACAGCGCGACGGCGAGCGAGAGCGTCCCGCCGGCGGCCCCGAGGACCGCGGCGAGCAGCCGGTGCGGCGTCCGGAACAGTCCCACGATGTTCTCGACGACGGCGCGGCCCCGGCGCTCCCACAGGTGCTGGGCGCCCTCGCGCAGTCGCGGCACGCCGAGGACGACGCCGACGGCGACCAGCGCGATGGCGAGGATCACCGTGATCAGGTTCCCGCTCGGTGCGCTGATGTTGAGGTTGACGCTGCGGCCGCCGAACGCGATGAACAGCCCGAGCAGGATCATGTGGACCAGGAACGTGACGACGCTCTGCAGCCCGACGGCCGCCGTCGCGACCACGCCCGGGCTGCCGCGCTTCATCAGGTAGCGCCCCGCGATCGCGAGCGACCCCACGCTCGCGGGGGTGGCCGTCCCGGTGAACGACGCCGCGAGCTGCAGCTTGATTCCTTCCCACAGGGGCGCACGGATCCCGGCGCAGGCGACGAGCGCCAGGAAGGCGCATACGTATCCGCCGAGCACGGACGCCGCTGCCACGAGGTACCACCACCAGTTGGCGTCGCTCAGCGAGTCGCCGACCGAGGCGGCCTCGCGCACGAACGGGACCGCGACGTAAGCCACGCCGAGCAGCAGGACGACCTGGATGATGTGACGACGAGTGACCCAGCGGCGCCAGCCGGTGCGAGGTCGGGAGGCCTCGGCGCCCGACTCGTCCTGCGCCGCGCCTGTCGCCTCCTCCGTCACCTGTCGATCCTAGCCGTCACCCCAGCAGCGCGCGGGGTCGGGGACGGCGCACCGCCGCACCGCGACTACACCGCGACGCGGCGCCCCTCGCGCGCGCTGACCCGGGCGGCGTCGAGCACCTCGGCGGTGCGCACGGCGTCGGCCGGGTCCACGGGGACCGGCCCCTCGCCGCGCACCCAGGCGGCGACGGCGCGGTAGAAGTCGGCGTGGCCGCCGGGCGCGCGCGGCACGGGCGTGCGCTCCCGGCCCCGGGTGATCCAGCCCTCGCTCCCCGCGGGGGCGTCGGCGTCGAAGACCTCGAAGGGCGAGGCGTCGTTCTCGAAGGTCGTCACCACGTAGGCTCCGGCCGAGCCGAGCACGCGGGTGCGCGGGCCGGGCGCCCCGACCACGGAGGCGCCCCACAGCCTGCTGATCACGGCGGTGCCGCCGTCCGCGGGCGCGGCGTGGTGGAGGGTGAGGAAGACGTCGTCCTCCGTGGGGGTGGTCAGGCTGCGCAGCTCGGCGTAGACCTCGGTCACCGGGCCGAAGAGCTGCATGGCAGAGTCGACGAGGTGCGGCCCGAGGTCGAGCAGCAGCCCGCCGCCGACCGGGTCGTTCTCCTTCCAGCGCTGCTGCGGCACGGGCCGGAACCTCTCCCAGCGCCGGTCGAAGGTGTGCACGGTCCCGATCTCGCCGCTCGCGAGCACCTGCTTCAGAGTGAGCTGCTCGGAGTCCCAGCGCCGGTTCTGGAAGACGGTGAACGGCGTGCCGGCCGCGGCGGCCGTCGCGACGATCTCGCGGGCCTGCGGTGCCGTCGTCGCGAGCGGCTTGTCGAGCACGAAGGGCACGCCCGCGCACGCGACGAGCTCCGCGTGCTCGGCGTGCAGCTGGCTCGGGCTCGCGACCACGACGACGTCGTAGGTGTCGCGCGCGGCCAGCAGCGCGGGCAGGTCGTCGTACAGCACGACGCCGGGCCAGTCCGCGGCCGCCTGCACGCGGCGCTCCGCGTTGCGCACGACGACGGCGGTCACCACGTGCCCGGCCTCGCGGACCAGCCGGGCGTGGATCCCGCGCCCCGCCCCGCCGTACCCGACGATCGCGACGCGGACGGGGGCGGCGGGGCGGGGCGTTGAGGTCATGTCCCTATTCTGCCGGGGCATGACGCCGGCGAGAGGTCGTCTCCGGTGTCACGCGATGCGGGACGGTCAACGAGCAGCCGCCGCCTCGAACTTCGTCACCTGTGCGTCGAGCGTGTCCTCGAGCAGCTCGGCGGCGAGCGTGGGGAACGCGCCGCCCCCCACACCGACGAGCACGGACCCGACCCGCACGACGTACTGCATGCCCTTGATCTGGGCAGAGCTCATCGTCACCGCGACAGCATCGTCGCCGACCTTGGGTGCCGTGGCGGTCCCGACCACCACCTGCTCCCCGTCGAGGACGTCGGTCGTGCAGGTGCTGACCGTGTCGGCGAGGGTGTCGATGACGGCCGTCGCCTTCTTCGCGCTGGCGTACTGCGCCAGGCGGAGCTCGACGACATCGATCGACGACGCGGTCTCACGCGCGTAGGTCGCCGCGACCTCCTGCTTCGGCTCGAAGGGGTCGGCCACCCCGCAGATGTCGTCACCCGAGTCGGACGACGGCTCGCTGCGGAACCCGTCCGGGAGCGCATCGAGGTCGAGGAGCGCCGCGGAGAGCTCCTTCTTCGTGAGGACTGCGTGCTCGGACCCTCTCGTGGCGTCCAGCTCGTCGGTCGCCGTCGTCTGCGCCGCGTCGGACTCGACGGGATCGGTGCTGGTGCTCGGCTCGGTCACAGTGCCGGGATCGGTGTCAACGGCGTCCTCGACCTCGGGCGACGCCTGCACGGTGTCAGCGGACTTCGGCTCCGAAGAGCCGGCGCACCCGGTGACGACCCCGACGAGCAGGAGCGACGCCGCCGCAGCCCCGAGAACTCGAGTGAACTGTGCGTCTCGTATGGATTTCATGAGGGGATTGTAGAGGCAACATCCCAAGTCGAGGACGCGTGTCCACGAGGCGCGGTACTCGAGACCTGTCCTCGGGGACCACCGTGCCCACGACTCAGCCAGCCGCCGCGCCCTCACGGTCGGCGAGCGCCTGGCGGATGCCCTGCGCGAACAGGGCGGCGGGCTGGGCGCCGGAGACGCCGTAACGACCGTCGATGACGAAGAAGGGAACTCCGGTCACCCCGAGCTGCGCGGCCGCCTGCTCGTCGGCGCGGACCGCCTCGGCGAGGTCGCCGGCGTCGAGCACCCGCCGCGCCTCGTCGACGTCGAGACCGATCTCGCCCGCGAGCGCGGCGAGCGCGTCCCGGTCGCCGACGTCGACCCCCTCGGTGAAGTGCGCGGCGAAGATGCGCTCGACCGCCTCCGCCTCGAGGCCGTGCGCCTTGGCGTGCTGGATCAGCCGGTGCGCGTCGAAGGTGTTGGCGGCGATCACGTCGTCGAAGCGGTACTCGAGGCCCTCCCCCGCGGCGATGCCCGTGACGTGCTCGAACATCTGCTGGGTGCGCTCGTGCCCGCCCATCCGTGCGGCGAGGGCGTCGATCTCGCGCGTGCCGGGCGCCGGGGCGGCGTCGGGCTGGAGCTCGTAGCTGTGGAAGCGGACGACGACGTCGGCCCCGGTCTCGCGCACCCCAGCTTCGAGGCGGCGCTTGCCGATGTAGCACCAGGGGCAGGCGACGTCGGACCAGACGTCGATCTCGAGGGGGGCGGGGGCGGTCGTCTCGTTCACACCCACCCCAACACCACCCCCGCTCCCACCATTCCGCCCCGCCGCGCGGCCCCTCCCAAAGCCGACCCCGGCCCGCCCGCCGCTCGCCGCCCGGCCCGTCGATTGTGGGGTTCCTGCTGTGTCCGCCGCGCTTCCGACAGCAGGAACCCCACAATCTGGGAGAAGGGCTGGCCTGGGGTGGGAGCGGTCGCGTCAGAGGCCACCTGCTACGCTCCCTCTCACGTTCACGAGTTGCGGCGTCAAGTACCTGGCTGGCCGCACGACAACCCGAATCCATCGATTTCCGGGTGTCCCAGGGGAAGAACGGGCTCACGAGAACTCGTGATGCAAGAGTCGATGGGGCGAAGCCCCGGAGAGGGGCATCCACCATGTCCAGCTCACTGAACACGTCCTCCGTCCACGACGGGCCCTTCGACCACGACGGATGGTGGGAGGAGCTCGGCCTGCGCTTCGAGCGTGTGCCGGCGACCACCCGGCACCCGCGCGAGACCGAGCAGGCCGCGCGGGCGGTGCTCGCGGCCCACCCGCCGATCGCGTTCGCGGACGACGTCGAGGGACGCACTCTCACGACGGCGCAGCTCGACGCGCTGGTCCGGCACGCGGTCGAGGAGGCCGAGCAGGCCGCCGAGCGTCGACGCGAGGCCGGTGCCGAGGAACGACGCCGGCTCGGCCGGGCGAACGTCGAGGCGGCGCTGACGGCCGAGGGCGCGACCGAGGCGATCGTCGACGGCCGCTGGGCGGGCTTCACCCGCGGCGAGGCGACCGCCTGGTGCTGGAACCTGTTCCAGTACGAGCCGCACGGGTTCGTGCACCCGGCCTCGCAGGTGCGGCATGCGGCCGTGCAGGTGCTGGAGGCCGGCGGGCTGCCCGAGGTGTTCGACTACCCCGAGCGCGCCCGGGAGCTGGCAGCGCGGGGCCTGGACCCGCGCGCGTATCGGCGGCACAAGGAGGCGCTGGGAGCGGGCACCTTCACGGAGGCGGACGCGCGGCGCCGGTAGGTCCGGCTCCTTCGTCGTCGTCCCGACGTCGGCCTTCCGGCGCCGACCTCAGCCGGCGTCCACCTGGCTCAGCCGCTCGTGACGGGCGGCTGAGTCACCGGTCAGCCCACGGATCGTCACGTGCTTGCCCTTCGCCTCGTACTTCGTGGTGATGGCGTCGAGCGCCGCGACCGAGGACTCGTCCCACACGTGGGCGCCGGACATGTCGATGACGACGTGGGACGGGTCGTCCGCGTAGTCGAACTGGTAGACCAGGTCGTTCGACGAGGCGAACAGCAGCTCGCCGGTCACCGTGTAGGTCACGGTGGCGTTCACGTCGTCGGCCGTCACCTCACGCCGCACCTGCGTCAGGTGCGCGACCCGGCGCACGAACAGCACGGAGGCGACCACCACCCCGAGCACCACGCCGATCGCGAGGTTGCTCGTCACGACGGTGGCCAGCACGGTGACGACCATCACCGACGTCTCCGAGCGCGGCATCCGGCGCAGCGTGCGCCACCGGATCGAGCGCCAGTCGAAGGTCGTCACCGAGACCATGACCATCACGGCCGCGAGCGCCGCCATGGGGATGCGCCCGACGACGTCCTGCAACGAGACGACCAGCACCAGCAGGAACACCCCGGCGAGGAACGTCGACAGCCGGGTGCGCGCCCCGGCGACCTTCACGTTGATCATCGTCTGACCGATCATCGCGCAGCCGCCGATCCCGCCGAAGAATCCCGTGATGATGTTCGTGGCGCCCTGCCCCCACGCCTCACGGGTCTTGTCGGAGTGGGTGTCGGTGATGTCGTCGACGAGCTTGGCGGTCATCAGGGACTCGAGCAGCCCCACGAGGGCCATGCCGAGGGCGTACGGCGCGATGATCCGCAGCGTGTCCAGGGTCATGGGCACGTGCGGCAGCACCAGGCCCGGCAGCCCGGAGGGCAGGTCGCCCTCGTCGCCGACCGTGGGAACCCGGATGCCGGCGGCCACTGTCACCACGGTGACCAGCACGATGGCGACGAGCGGCGCGGGCACGACGGTCTGCCAGCGCGGCAGCAGCACGATCACGAGGATGGCGCCCGCGGCGAGCGGGTAGACCAGCCAGGGAACCCCGACCAGGTGCGGCAGCTGCGCGGTGAAGATGAGGATGGCCAGCGCGTTGACGAAGCCGACCATGACCGAGCGCGGGATGAACCTCATGAGCCGCACCACGCCGACCCCCCCGAGCACCACCTGGATGAGCCCGCCGAGGATCACCGTGGCCAGCAGGTACTGCAGCCCGTGGTCCCGCATGACGGGCGCGACGACGAGCGCCACCGATCCGGCAGCGGCCGAGATCATGGCGGGGCGCCCGCCGAGGAACGCGATGCCGACGGCCGTGGTGAAGGAGGCGAACAGCCCGATCTGCGGGCCGACCCCGGCGATGATCGAGAAGCTGATCGCCTCAGGGATCAGCGCGAGCGCAGTGACCAGGCCGGCCAGCACCTCGATGCGCAGCAGGCGCGGCGAGCGCAGGGCTGCCAGGACGGTGGGCGCGGTCATCGGGGTTCCTTCGCGGGTGTTCGACGGCGGTGGGGCGCGCGTGCGGGGGGAGCATGCAGGAGGGCGGGCGCCGCTACGCCGCAGAGCATCGTACGGTGCTCGCCGCGCGGGCGCGGCGCCCGCTCACCGCCGCCCGCTCACCACAACGTGTAGCCGCCGTCGACCACCATCACCGACCCGGTGGTGAAGGTCGAGGCGTCGCTCGCCAGGTAGAGGGCCGCCGGGGCGATCTCCTCGGGCTGCGCGTACCGCTGCATCGGCACCTCGTCCACCCAGTAGTGCCGGTACTCGGGCAGGTCGATGTCCGCGATCTCGGTCTTCACGTAGCCGGGGGCGATCGCGTTGACCCGGATGCCCTTCGGTGCCCACTCGGCGGCGAGCGAGTGCGTGAGGTGGTGCACGGCGGCCTTGGAGACGGCGTAGGGCGAGTGCCACTGCGGGCGGTTGACGATGAGCCCCGACATGGAGCCGATGTTGACGATCGAGCCCGAGCCGGCCTGCGCCATCGCCCCGCCGATGATCTGGCTCGCCCGGAACACGGCGTCGAGGTTGGTCCTCATGACGGAGGACCAGTCGTCGTCCGACATCGTCAGCGCCTCGGCGTGCGCGCCCATGCCCGCGTTGTTGACCAGCACGTCGATGCGCCCGTACCGCTCGAGCACGGTGTCCCGCAGGGCCTCGAGGTCCGCGCGCGAGGTGACGTCCGTGCGGACGGCGAGCGCCTGAGCGCCGGTCGCCTCCAGGTCGGCGACCGCCTCGGCGTTGCGCGCCTCGTCACGGGCGGCGACGACGACGGTCGCTCCCGCCTCCGCGAGGGCGTGGGCGATCGCGCGGCCGATGCCGCGGTTGCCACCGGTGACGATCGCGACCCTGCCGTCGAGGCGGAACAGGTCGAGCACGCTCATGGGAGCTCCTCTCGCAGGGCCGGCACGAGGTCGTGCCGGGCGGGGACCCGGACCACGCGGTCGGCGCGCGGGCGGGTGCTGGTGATGAGCTCGGCGTTGCGCTGGTCCGAGCCGTAGGAGCGCTCGCGCGCCTCCTCGGGAGAACGTCCGTACCGCTCGTGGCGGGCGACGAGCCGCGCCATGCGCTCCTCCTCACCCGGGTCGACGTACCAGCACTCGTCGAGCAGGGCTCGCACGGGTCGCCAGGCGTCGTCGTCCACCAGCAGGTAGTTCCCCTCGGTGATGATCAGCGGCACGCTCGCGGGGACCGGCACCGCGCAGGCGATGGACTCCTCGAGGCCGCGGTCGAAGGTGGCCGCGTAGACGATGGCGTCCTCCCGGGACCGCAGCCGGCGCAGCAGGTTCACGTAGCCCGCGGCATCGAAGGTGTCGGCGGCGCCCTTGCGCTCGTGACGCCCCAGGCGGTGCAGCTCGGCGTTGGCGAGGTGGAAGCCGTCGAGCCCGACGAGGGCGGCCTCGGCGCCCAGCGCCGCGGCGAGCGCCTCGGCGAGCGTCGACTTGCCCGAGCCGGGCGCCCCGGTGATCCCGAGGATCCGGCGCTCACCCGTGTGCACGAGCGCTCGCGCATCGGTGACAAGGGTGTCGAGGTCAGAGGTGTCGAGGTCAGAGCTGTCGAGATCGATGGTGCCGCTCACTGGGCCTCCCCCGGGGTCGTTGTCGCGTCGACCAGGTTCGTGCGGTGCCCGACGGGGTCGGGCACGCGGACCTGCGTCAGGGTCTCGGGCGAGCGCGCGCCCGTCATCACCGCCACGGCGTCGTCCATCGTGAGCGAGGACGACTCGACGAGCGCCACGCGGCGCCCGAGCCGGTGGATGTGGATGCGGTCCGCGACCGCGAAGACGTCGGGCATGTTGTGGCTGATGAGCACCACGGGCAGCCCGTTGTCCCGCACCCGGCGGATGAGGTCGAGCACCTGCCGGGTCTCGCGCACGCCGAGCGCCGCGGTGGGCTCGTCCATGATGACGACGCGGGTCGCCCACGCGGCCACGCGGGCGACCGCCACGGCCTGGCGCTGCCCGCCGGAGAGCGTCTCGACCTTCTGGCGGATCGACTGGATGCGGATGCCGAGGTCGGCCATCTGCGCCGCGGAGCCGTGGCGCATGGCCCGCTTGTCGAGCTGGCGGAAGACCGTCCCCATGATGCCTGGCCTGCGCTGCTCGCGTCCCAGGTACAGGTTCTGGGAGATGTCGAGCGCGGGGGCGACGCCGAGCTCCTGGTAGACGGTCTCGACGCCGGCGCGGCGCGCGTCGAGCGGGCTGCGGAACGAGGTCTCCTCGCCGCTCAGGTAGAGCGAGCCGGAGTCCGGCACGACGGCACCGGTGAGCGACTTGATGAGCGTCGACTTGCCGGCGCCGTTGTCGCCGATCACGGCGAGGATCTCGCCGGCCTGCAGGTCGAAGTCGCAGTCGTCCATCGCGACGACGTGCCCGTAGTGCTTGGTCAGCCCCCGCGCCTGGAGCACGGGGGTGCGGTCCTCGCTCATCGCGACTGCCTCCTTCTGACGATGCGGTCGATGCCGACGGCCACCACGACCAGCACGCCGGTGGCGACCTGCTGGTACAGCGAGTCGATCCCGGCCTGGGTGAGCCCGTTCTGCAGCACGACGACGATCAGGGCGCCGACGAGCGTGCCGTAGACGCCGCCGCGACCGCCGAACAGGCTCGTGCCGCCGATGACGACGGCGGTGATGGAGTCGAGGTTGCTCGTGGAGTAGCCGCTCGGGTCCGCGGTCGGGGTGCGGCCCAGGGCCTGCCAGGCGGCGAAGGCGTACACGACGGCGGCCACGATGTAGACGCCGAACAGGATCCGCTTGACCTTGATGCCGGACAGGCTCGCGGCACCCGGGTTGTCGCCCACGGCGTAGACCCGCGTGCCCCACGCGGTCTGCGACAGGGCGTAGCCGAGCACGACGGTGAGCCCGACCCAGAGCATCACGCCGTAGGTGATCGTGAAGCCGCCGACCGTGGGGCCGTCCCCGAGGACGGTGAGCAGGCCGTTCGAGATCGGGTAGCTCTGCGACTGGGTGAACAGGCGGGCCCCGGCGGTGACGGCTGTCAGCACACCCAGGGTGACGATGAAGGGTGGCAGCCCTCCGGCGGAGACGAGCGCGCCGTTGAGCGCGCCCACGGCCACACAGACGAGGAGCCCGAGGAGCAGGGCGAGCAACGGGCTCCCCTCGAGCGCGACCTTCCCGATGACGACGGAGCCGAGCACCATGATGGCGCCGTTGGCGAGGTCGATGCCCGCGGTGAGGATGATGAGCGTCTGCCCGAGGGCGAGGGTGCCCACCACGACGGACTGCTGGGCGATGAGCGACCAGTTGCCGGCGCTGAGGAACGTGTCCGTGGTGACCGAGAAGATGACGATCGCGACGACGAGGGCCGCGAGCGGTCCGGTGATCTGGTGCGTGAGCAGCTGGCGCCACCCGCTGCGGCGGTCGCCCTCGTCAGACTCGAGGGCGGCCACCGCAGCCCCGCTCACGGCGGGTTGGATCACTTCTCGCCCCAGCAGTTGGCCAGGCCCCAGGTGGAGTCCTGGGAGTCGAGCCCGGGGGCGGGCTTGTCCGTGATCAGCACCGAGCCGGAGTCGTTCAGACCGCTCTGGGGCTTGGTGCCGTCCGCGAGGTATGCGGCGATGGCGTCGACAGCCATGGTGCCCATCTTGCTCGGGAACTGCATCGCCGTCGCGCCGATCACGCCGTCCTTGACGTCCTGGACGCCGGAGCACGCCCCGTCGACCGAGACGATCGTGACGGGGTTCTTGCTGAGGTTCTTGATCGCGGTGGCCGCGCCGTGGGCGGTGGGCTCGTTGATCGTGTAGACGAGGTTGATGTCCGGGTGGGCGGACAGCAGGCTCTCCATCTGCTGCTGGCCGGTGTCGACGGTGCCCTGGGTCAGGGCGGTGCCCACGATCAGCGGGTCGCCGTCGGCGATGCCGTAGCCCTTGAGGAAGCCGTCGTGGCGACCCTTGGACGGCCCGTCGGACAGGTCGAAGTCAAGCATGGCGATCTGCGGGTCGGCCGGGCCGACGGCCTTGGCCCACTTGCCGATGAGCTCGCCGGCGGCCTCGTTGTCGGTCGCGAAGGTCGCGTCCGCCGCATCGATCGGGGTGAGCGTGGCGTTCACGGTGACGACGAGGATGCCCTTGTCGCGGGCCTTCTTCACCACGTCGACGAGGGCGGTCGGGTTGGCCGGGTCGAGGACGATGGCCTTGACGCCCTTGTTGATCATGTTCTCGATGGCCGTCACCTGGGTGGCGGAGTCGCCGGGGACCTTGGCCTCGGCCTTCATGACCTTCCACCCCTTGCTGGTGGCGGCGGCCTCGGTGTTCTTCTCCAGCGTGGCGAAGAACGGGTTGCTCAGGTTGAGCTCCACGATGCCGATGGTGACGTCCTTGGAGGCGTCGCCACCGGACGATGTGTCGCCGGACGAGCTGTTGCTGCAGGCACCCACGAGCATCAGCGAGGACAGAGCGACCGCGGCGATCCCGGCACGGGCCGCGCGAGCGGTGCTGAGGGCGATCTTCATTGATTCCTCCAGTGGTCGGCCGGCGTGCGCTACGTTGCGTGGGGGAACCGGCTACGTCGATCGTTCCGCGGGCTTATGCTGACTGTCAATCGGAAGTCGTTCACTTATGTAGCCTCATCGACGTAAGAGTGATTGACTGTGGTCCCCAGGTGCGAAGGAGCAGAGATGGGACAGCACGAGGACGACGTCGTCAGCCCGTGGCGTGTGGACGACGGGCCAGGCCGTGTCCTGGAGCTCGTCACGAGCGGGCGCGCGACCACGCGCGGAGCGATCGCCAAGGCCACGGGACTCTCCCGCTCGACGGTGGGCCAGCGCCTCGACGCGCTGTTCAGTGCCGAGCTCCTCGAGGAGGGCGACGACCTGGTCTCCTCGCGCGGCCGCCCGTCACGTGCCCTTCGCCTCAACGCCCGCGCGGGGCTGCTCGCCTGCGTCGACTTCGGCGAGGAACGCACCCGGATCGCGGTCGCGGACCTCGACACCGTCATCCTGAGCGACCGGGTCGAGCGCTTCGCCCTCGGTGAGGGGCCGGAGACCCTCCTGGAGCGCGTCACCGCGGCCATCCGGTCGCTGCTCGACGACCCCGAGCTCGAGGGCGTGCCGCTGATGGGCATCGCGGTCGGGCTGCCGGCCCCCGTGGACTACGACCGCGGCCAGGTGCTCGGCTGGTCGATCATGTCCGGCTGGGAGGGCTACGACATCCGCGGCCACCTGCGCCGCACGTGGGACGTGCCCGTCGTGATCGACAACGACGTCAACCTGCTCACGCTCGCGGAGCACCGTCGGCACTGGAGCGACCAGGACCACCTGCTGTACATCAAGGCGGGGACGGGCGTGGGCAGCGGCATGGTGATCGACGGCTCGATCCACCGTGGTGCCCAGGGTGCGGCGGGCGACATCGGGCATGCGCACATCAACGGCTACGGCGACCCGCAGTGCCGGTGCGGGAACCTCGGCTGCCTCGAGGCCCTGGTGGGCGGGTGGGCGCTCGCGCGCGACTTCCGGGCCAAGCACGGGCTGGAGGCGCACGACGCCCGCGAGGTCTCGACCGCGGTGCGCCGCGGCAACGTCGAGGCCGTCGCCCAGCTGCGCGCCGCGGGCCGGATCCTCGGCGAGGCGGTGTCCTACGCGACGAGCCTGCTCAACCCGAACGTCATCGTCCTCGGCGGGATCCTGAGCACGACCGGCGACCACCTGCTCGCCGGGGTGCGCGAGGTGATCTACCAGCGCGCTCCTGCGCTCGCGACGCGTCAGTTGCGCATCGTGCCCACCCGCTACCGGTCGCACGCGGTGATCGCGGGCTCGGCGTACCTCGCGCGCGACCACATCCTCGCCCCCGCCAGCGTCGACCGCGCGCTCGCGGCAGGTCGCTCCCCTCTGCCTGCCGCCGAGTAGCGCCGACCGGTCACGCGGACCGGTCGTCACCCCCTTCGGGGGTGACGTCGTACGTCAGGTGGGCGAACTGCCCGTGCTGCTCCACGGTCCGCAGCCGCAGCCGGTCGGAGCCGATGCGCCGCGGGAGCAGGGGCGCGCCGGCTCCGAGGGTGACGGGCGTGAGGGTCACCTGCAGCTCGTCGAGCGCGCCAGCGGCGTAGAACTGCCCCACCAGGTCCCCTCCCCCGACCAGCCACACGTTCTTGTCACCGGCGGCTCGCCGGATCTCGGGCAGCAGCTCGGAGACCTCGCCGCGCACCAGCCGCACGTCCGCGCCAGCCGGGACCGGCAGGTCACGGTGGGTGAAGACGTAGGTGGGCAGCTCGCCGTAGAGCTCCTGCCAGCGCTCGGGCTGCTCGAGCAGGCGCTCGGCGTCGAGCACCCACTCGTAGGTGCTCGACCCCTCGACGAGCACCCCGTTGGTGGCGGTGAAAGCCGAGATGTCCGGCATCTCTCGATCGTCGACGGCGAAGAGCCAGTCCAGGGAGCCGTGCTCGTCGGCGAGGAAGCCGTCGAGGGAGGAGGCCGTGTAGTAGACGAAGCGCGGGGCCGCGGGGATGGTCTCGACACGGGCCTGGCGGCCCTGCTCGACCGACGGCACCTCCACCACCCGACCGCCCCGCTCGCCCGACGACGCGTCGTCGGGCGAGGTGCCGTGCGTCGTCATCCGCCGTAGCCCGACTCGTGCGGCATGTCGACGAACCGGGAGTAGCCGCCCTGGAAGGCGACGGTCACCGTGGCGGTGGGGCCGTTACGGTGCTTGGCGACGATCAGGTCCGCCTCGCCGGCACGCGGGTGCTCCCGCTCGTAGGCGTCCTCGCGGTGCAGCAGGATCACCATGTCAGCGTCCTGCTCGATCGACCCCGACTCACGCAGGTCGCTCATCTGCGGCTTCTTGTCCGTGCGCTGCTCAGGACCACGGTTCAGCTGCGAGATCGCGATCACCGGCACCTCGAGCTCCTTTGCGAGGAGCTTGAGGGCGCGGGAGAACTCCGAGACCTCCTGCTGGCGGGACTCGACGCGCTTGCCCGAGCTCATGAGCTGCAGGTAGTCGATCACCACGAGCTGCAGGTCGTGACGCTGCTTGAGCCGTCGGCACTTCGCCCGGATCTCCATCAGGGACATGTTCGGGCTGTCGTCGATGAACAGCGGGGCGTTGGTCACCTCGCTCTGCACCTGGGCGAGCTTCTGCCAGCCCGCCTGGTCCACGTGGCCGGTGCGCAGGTCCTGCAGGCGCACGCTCGCCTCGGCGGCGAGCAGACGCATGGCGATCTCGCTGCGGCTCATCTCGAGCGAGAAGACCACGGCCGCCTTGTGGTGCTTGATCGCCGCAGATCTGACGATGTCAATTCCCAGGGTCGATTTCCCAATGGCCGGCCGCGCGGCGATGACGATCATCTGCCCGGGGTGCAGGCCGTTGGTGAGCCGGTCCAGGTCGTAGAAGCCGGTGGGGACGCCCGCCATGCCGTCGGCGCGGTTGCCGGCCGCCTCGATCTCGTCGAAGGTCGGGTCGATGATCTCGCTGAGGGGGACGTAGTCCTCGCTCATCCGGGTCTCGGTGACCGCGTACACCTCGGCCTGAGCGTTGTTGACCAGCTCGTCGACGTCGCCGCCGTCGGCTGCGTAACCGAGCTGGACGATGCGCGTCCCCGCCTCGACCAGCCGGCGCAGGATCGCCCGTTCCCGAACGATCCGTGCGTAGTAGCCGGCGTTCGCCGCGGTGGGGACCATCGCGATGAGGTCGTGGATGTACGGCGCACCACCGATCCGCGAGAGCTCGCCGCGCTTCGTGAGGGCGCCGACGACCGTGATGGCGTCCGCGGGCTCCCCGCGGCCGTACAGGTCGAGGATCGTCTCGTAGATGGTCTCGTGGACCGGGCGGTAGAAGTCGGCGCCGTGCAGCGCCTCGACGACGTCGGCGATGGCGTCCTTCGAGATGAGCATGCCGCCCAGGACGCTCTGCTCGGCGGCGATGTCCTGCGGCGGCGTCCGGTCGAACGCCGGACCGCTCGGCGCGGAGAACCCTGCCTCGAGCTCCTCGACCGACATCCGTGCTCCCCTCCGACCGCGCCCGTCCAGCGCTCGTCCTCGCCGCGTCCGCGGCTGGTCTCCATCCCGTTCTACGTCGTGCCTGTGACACGAACCGGGTGACCGCCGACAGAGTCGACGCCTGCACGCTACGGCCGCCGGCCCCGCGGGGCAACCGAGGTCCTCCACAGCGTTTTCCACACGGTTGGGGACAACCCGCTCTCCGGCAGGTGCGGCGGATATTCACAGTGTGGAAAAGTGTGGGGACAGGCGGGGACGATTCCGGAGCCGCGCGCCCATGAAGCTGGAAGAACGTTGAGATCGCAGGGATGTCAGGCAGGTCAGAGCATGTGGACGGAGCGGGCTTGAGAGCGAACTCGAAGAATCTTCTCGATGCCCAGCAGGTGGACAGACGGATCTTGGCTCTGGCGGTCCCCGCTCTCGGGGCCCTCGTCGCCGAGCCGTTGTTCGTGCTCGCGGACACCGCGATCGTGGGACATCTGGGGACGGCTCCGCTCGCCGCGCTCTCACTCGCCTCGACCGTCCTGATGACCGCCGTCGGGCTGTGCGTCTTCCTCGCCTACGCGACGACCGCGACCGTCGCCCGGCTGCTCGGGGCCGGGCACCGCGACCGCGCCCTGCAGGCCGGCGTCGACGGCATCTGGCTCGCGCTCGGTCTCGGCGCCGTGCTGGCCGCCGTGCTCGCCGTCGCCTGCGGTCCCCTGCTCCGCCTGCTCGGGGCCGAGCCCGTCGTCGTCGACCTCGGCACGACCTACCTGCGCGCCTCCGCCCCCGGGCTGCCCGGCATGCTCGTGGTGCTCGCCGCGACCGGCGTGCTGCGTGGTCTGCAGAACACCCGCACGCCCCTCGTCGTCGCCGTCTGCGGCGCCGTGGCCAACGCGGTGCTCAACTGGGTCCTGGTCTACGGCCTGCACCTCGGGATCGGCGGGTCCGGGGCGGGGACGGCCGTCGCGCAGCTGGGCATGGCGGCGGCCCTCGGCACCGTCGTCGTCCGGGGCGCGCGCCGGGCGGGCATGTCGCTCGCGCCGCGCTCGGCGGGGATCCTCGCGCAGGCCCGGCACGGGGTCCCGCTCTTCGTCCGCACCCTCTCGCTGCGAGCCGCGATCCTGCTCACGGCCGCGGTCGCCGCGTCCCTCGGCGAGGTGCCGCTCGCCGGGCACCAGGTGGTGATGGCGGTCTGGAACCTCGTGGCCTTCGCTCTCGACGCGCTCGCCATCGCGGCGCAGGCGCTCGTGGGGCACAGCCTGGGCGCGGGTGACGTCGGCGCCATCCGGCGGCTGCTGCGCCGCACCCTGCAGTGGGGATCGGGGGCGGGAGCGGCGCTGGGCGTGCTGGTCGCCGCGAGCGCCTGGTGGTTCGTCCCACTCTTCGCCGCGGGGCACGAGGTGCGGGTCGCCGCGACGCTGGGGCTGCTCGTGTGCGGCGTGCTGATGCCGCTCGCAGGCGTGGTGTTCATGCTCGACGGCGTGCTGATCGGCGCCGGTGACGGCCCCTACCTCGCGTGGGCCGGCATCGGCACGGTGCTCGTGTACCTGCCCGCCGCGTGGGCGGTCTCCCGCTGGGCGCCGGACGGCGCGGCCGGGCTCGCCTGGCTCTGGGTCGCCTTCGCGGGAGTGTTCCTCGGGGCTCGCGCCGTCACCACCTGGCTGCGCGCCCGCTCCGACGCCTGGCTGGTCACCGGAGCGTGAGCCCCCGCTCCCCCGGAGAAACGCCCGGAACTTTGACGCTCGTCGCACGGATCCGAGTCCCCGGTGTGACGGGCGTCAAAGTCCCGGGCACGGGAAGCGACAGCCGGGGGCACGGGCGAGGGCTCAGTGCTGCCGGATGCACGAACGCCCGGCCCTCGGCTCCCCCGAGGGAGCGAAGGGCCGGGCGTCCAGGCCGGGGCGCCCGCAGCAGCAGGGCGTCCGTCAGATCACTTCGCGGCGACGACCTTCACGGCGACGTCGGCGGCGACCTCGGGGTGCAGGCGCACTGAGACCTTGAAGTCACCGGTCGTCTTGATGTGCTGCCCGACCTCGATCTTGCGGCGGTCGACCTTCGGGCCGCCGGCGGCCGCGATCGCGTCGGCGATCTCGGCCGTCGAGACGGCGCCGAACAGACGGCCGTTCGTGCCGGCCTTGGCCGCCACCGTGTACGTCTTGGACTGCAGCGAGTCGCGTGCGGCCTTCGCGTCGTCGAGCGTGGCGATCTCGCGGGCCTTGCGAGCCTTGCGGATCGCGCTGACCTGGCTCTCGGCGCCCTTGGACCACGGGGTGGCCAGGCGGCGCGGGACCAGGTAGTTGCGGGCGTACCCGTCCTTGACGTCGACGACGTCGCCGGGCTCACCGAGGCCGGTCACCTCGTGGGTGAGAATCAGCTTTGCCATGGGGATGCTTCTCCTTCTACCCGGCTCAGCGAGCGGACGACGAGTAGGGCAGCAGGGCCATCTCGCGCGCGTTCTTGACGGCGCGGGCGATCTGACGCTGCTCCTGGACGGTGACACCGGTGACGCGGCGAGCGCGGATCTTGCCGCGGTCGGAGATGAACTTGCGCAGCAGCGCGGTGTCCTTGTAGTCGACCGACTCGATCTTGGCCGACTTCAGGGGGTTGGACTTCTTCTTGGGCTTACGGACAACGGCCTTGGCCATCGTGATGCTCCTTGGTGTGTTGCTGCCTCAGCCGTGCGGGCTCGAGGCGAGTTCGATGAAGGGTGCTCGCCGTCAGAACGGCGGCTCGTCGCTGAAGCTGCCGCCGCTGGACGCCGGACCGGACGTGGCCCACGGGTCGTCCTGCGGGCGGCCGCCGCCCGAGGAGAACCCGTTGCCGCCCTGCGGGGCGCCGCCGCCGCCGAAGCCGCCGCCGCCCCCGCCGCGCTGGGCGCGGGTGACCTTGGCCGTGGCGTAGCGCAGCGAGGGGCCGACCTCGTCGACCTGCAGCTCGACCACGGTGCGCTTCTCGCCCTCACGGGTCTCGTACGAGCGCTGGGTGAGCCGCCCCTGGACCACGACGCGCATGCCCTTGGTCAGGGACTCCGCGACGTTCTCGGCGGTCTCGCGCCACACGGAGCAGCGCAGGAACAGCGCCTCGCCGTCCTTCCACTCGTTCGCCTGACGGTCGAACGCGCGGGGGGTGGAGGCGACCGTGAAGTTCGCGACGGCCGCACCCGATGCGGTGAAGCGGAGTTCCGGGTCCGCCGTCAGGTTCCCGACGACGGTGATGATGGTGTCACCAGCCATGCGATGCTCCTTGGTTCTTCAGGGACGACGCGGGGCTCAGGCCTCGCGGCGCAGGACCTTGGTGCGCAGCACGGACTCGTTGAGGCCGAGCTGGCGGTCGAGCTCCTTGGCGGTCGCGGGAGTCGCGGCGAAGTCGACGACGGCGTAGATGCCCTCGGCCTTCTTGTCGATCTCGTACGCCAGACGACGACGGCCCCAGATGTCGACGTTGTCGACGGTGCCGCCCTCGTTGGAGATCACGGAGAGGTACTTGTCCAGGGACGGAGCGATCGTGCGCTCCTCGATCCCCGGGTCGAGGATGATCATCATCTCGTAGTGACGCAGGCTCATAACCCACCTCCTGTGGACTCTGCGGTCACGGGACTTCCGTGACAGGAGGGTTGTGCGTCGCAGGTGACCGGGAGACGGCATCCGGCCGTCACCGGGCACACAACAAGGGATCAGCCTACCGGAGGAGGACCACCGGGCACCAGCGGCGGCTCAGTCCCGGGTGCCCGACCCGCTGCCGCCTCCCGTGCCCGACGACGGGTTCGTCCCGCCGGAGCCGTCGCTGCCGCCGTCCCCGCCACCGTCGGAGCCGTCGCCCGGGTCCTGCGTCGGGTCGTCGGTCGGGTCGGTGGTCGGAGGCTCGGTGGGCGTCGTCGGCGGGGGCGTCGTCACGGGCGGCGACGTGGGCGTCGTGCCTGTGCCGGGTCCCTTGGACACGACGATCGTCACCGTCGAGCCGACGTCGACCTTCGCGCCGGCGCCCGGTGACACCGAGACCACCGTGCCCGCCGCCTCGTCCGAGTCGATGCGCTTGACGGCGACCTTGAGCCCGGCCTTCTTGAGCTGTCGCGAGGCGGCCGCCTCGCTCGACCCGACGAGCCCGGACGGGACGGCGACCTGCTCGACCGGCTCCTCCGTCTCCTCGTCGTCCGGCGACTCGCTCTCCGTCGACGACGGCGAGGAGGACACGGGCTTGGGGAACTCCTCCACCGGTGTCCCGTCGAGCACCACGCCCATGTAGGCCGTCCAGCGGTCCACGGGGACCGAGCCTCCCGTGATGGCGCTGTACCCGCCGAACGGGGTGATCGACTCCTCGGAGCCGTCCGCGCCGACCTGGTTGATGCCGAAGACGGTCACGAGGCTCGGGGTGAACCCGGCGAACCATGCCGACTTGTTGTCCGACGACGTGCCGGTCTTGCCGGCGATCGGCCGGTCGAGAGTCTTCGCGGTCGTGCCGCTGCCGTACTGCACCACCTGCTGCATGGCGTAGGTCGTGTTGGCGATGACGTCCTCGTCGAACTCGCGCTTGCCCTTGGTGGGAGCGGAGTAGACCTTGTCGCCACTGCTGATCTCGGAGATCGAGCCGATGATGTGGGTCTCGTGGCGCACCCCGCCGGAGGCGATCGTGGCGTAGGCGGTCGCGAGGTCGACGGGGTGCACGGAGGCCGTGCCGAGCACGTTGCTGGGCAGGTCGTTGAGACCGGTGGTGTCCTGAGGGATGCCCGCGCGGACGGCCACCTTCTCGGTGTTCTCCGGGCCGATCTCCACGTTGAGGGCCGCGTAGGCCGTGTTGACCGAGTACGCGGTCGCCTTGAGCAACGAGATGTAGCCGTAGTTCTCGTTGTTGAAGTTGGTCACCGGCCGCTCGAAGCCCTCGATGGTGCGCCCCGTGTTGCCGTTGAAGGTGGAGTAGAGGGTCTTGTCGGCCTCCAGCCCGGCGATGAGCGCGAAGGGCTTGAAGGTCGAGCCGGCCTGGGCCGCACCCTGGGTGGCGTTGTTGTAGGACTGCTTGAGGAAGTTCGGCCCCCCGTACAGGGCCTTGATCGCGCCGTCGTCGGGATCGATGCTGACGAGCGACTCCCGCAGCCGTTTCGGGGTGTCCTCGGGCATCTCCTTGACCGTCTGCACCGCCGCGGACTGCATGCTCTTGTCGATGGTCGTGACGATCGACAGACCTCGGGTGTCGAGCTCCTCCTCCGTCATCCCGGCCTTGGAGACGACCTCGCCGCGGACCATGTCGAGGAGGTAGCCGCGGGTCCCGCCGTACGTGTTGGACTGCGTGTACTCGATCGTCTTCGGGAACTTCTGGGTCGCCCGCTCGGCGGGGGACAGCCAGCCGAGCTGCACCATGCCGTCGAGGACGTAGTTCCAGCGCTTGACCGCGGGCCCGTCACCGTTGCGGGGGTCCCAGTTCGTGGGGCTCGGCACGATGCCGGCGATCATCGCGGCCTGGCTGAGGGTGAGGTCCTTGGCGTCGACCTTGAAGTACTTCTGCGCCGCGCTCTGGATGCCGTACGCACCGCGGCCGAAGTAGATCGTGTTGATGTAGTTGTCGAGGATCTCGTTCTTGTCCTGGTGCTGGGAGAGCTTGACGGCGAGCAGCGCCTCCTTGAACTTGCCGGTGTAGCTCTTCGTGGTGCCCAGGTAGTAGCGCTCGGCGTACTGCTGGGTGATCGTGGAGCCGCCCTGCTGGGCACCCCCACGGAGATTGTTGACGAAGGCGCGGGCGATGCCCTTGGGCGAGATGCCGTTGTTCTCGTAGAAGGTGCGGTCCTCGGCCGCCACGAAGACCTGGCGCACGTACTCGGGCAGGTCGTCCCCGTTCACGATGACGCGGTCCTGGACCCCGAAGGTGCCCATGACGGACTTGCCGTCGTCGTAGTAGACGGTGGTCTTCTGCGCGGTCACGAACTGGTCGGCCTGGGGGATCTCCACCTTCGAGTAGGCGAACAGCACCCCGCCCACGACCAGCACCACCAGAAGGAGCGCGCTCGAGAGCACGAAGCGCCACGACGGGACCCAGCGGTGGAAGCCCGTGTACTGCTTGCGCGGGTAGTTGAAGAAGCCGTAGCCCTTCTTCCTGCGTCCCTTGCCACCGCCGCCGCCGCCACGACCCCCCGAGGAGCCCCCGCTGCCGCTGCCGCCTCCGGGCGGAGGCGGCACGACCGTCGTGCGACGCTGACGTCCGGCCGCTCCGCTGTCCGTCGAGCGCCAGGCGGGAGCGCCGCCGGGAGCACGGCCCGCGGGAGGGCGCGCGCCGGGGCGCGCCGAGACACGGCGGGGGGCGTCGGGGTTCGGCACCGGGGGCCTTCCTCTGGGCGACAGGACGGGGCGGCACGGGCCGCCACCGTGAACAATACGGGCCGGGCGACGGCTCCCCGGTGTCCGCCGACGCCTCCGCACACCAGTTTCGCGAGCGCGTCGCCAACGCTTCGCACATTCTTCACGTCGCTGCGGCCACGGGGCTCGAAGGCGCCGAGCGACGCGCCACGTGACCTGGACCATCGTGTCGATGTATCGACTCGATACATCGAGACGTGTACAGTCGATCACTGTTCCCGTTTTCGTGACCTACCCGAGGAGGCAGCTGTGCGTAGTCGCTCGACGACGCTCGAGACCGCCATCCTCGGCCTGCTCGCGGACTCCCCCCTCCACGGGTACGAGCTGCGCAAGCGGCTCAACCTGCTGCTCGGGTCGTTCCGCGCGCTCTCGTACGGTTCGTTGTACCCCTGTCTCAAGTCCCTCGCGGCCCGCGGGCTGATCGAGGGGCAGGAGTCGCGTGACCTCCCCCCGCACGCCCTGACGGCGAAGCGCTCGCGCATCGTCTACCACCTCACGGCGGACGGCAAGGAGTACCTGCACAGCGAGCTGTCGACCTCCGGGCCGGCAGCGTGGGAGGACGAGAACTTCGACGTTCGGTTTGCGCTGTTCGGCCTCACGGACGTCGAGACCCGCATCCAGATCCTGGAAGGGCGGCGCAGCCGTCTGACCGAGCGGCTGGAGCTCGCTCGCGAGTCGAGCCGAGGCGCCACCCGGCGCCTCGACGAGTACACGAGCGAGCTGCAGCGCCACGGCCTGGAGCGGGTCGAACGTGAGGTTCGTTGGCTTGACAGCCTCATCACCATCGAGCGCGACCGTCGTCGTGCCCGTTCCACCGCCCGGGACGAGGACCGCCCCGGCACCGATGTCAAGGAGCAAGGATGAGTTCCATCCGCGTCGCGATCGTCGGCGTAGGCAACTGTGCCTCGTCGCTGATCCAGGGCGTCCAGTTCTACAAGGACGCCGACCCGACCAGCACCGTGCCCGGCCTGATGCACGTCCAGTTCGGTGACTACCACGTCTCCGACCTCGAGTTCGTCGCGGCCTTCGACGTCGACGCCAAGAAGGTCGGCTTCGACCTCTCCGAGGCGATCGCCGCCTCGGAGAACAACACCATCAAGTTCGCCGACGTCCCGCCGCTGGGCGTGACCGTGCAGCGCGGTGTGACGAACGACGGTCTGGGCCAGTACTACTCGGCCACGATCGAGGAGTCGGACGCCGAGCCGGTCGACATCGTGCAGGCCCTCAAGGACGCCAAGGTCGACGTCCTCGTGTCCTACCTGCCCGTCGGTTCCGAGATCGCGGACAAGTACTACGCGCAGTGCGCGATCGACGCGGGCGTGGCCTTCGTCAACGCGCTGCCCGTCTTCATCGCCTCCGACCCCGAGTGGGCCGCGAAGTTCGAGGCCGCCGGCGTGCCGATCGTCGGCGACGACATCAAGTCGCAGGTCGGCGCGACCATCACGCACCGCGTGCTCGCCCGCCTCTTCGAGGACCGCGGCGTCGTCCTCGACCGTACGTACCAGCTGAACGTCGGCGGCAACATGGACTTCAAGAACATGCTGCAGCGCGAGCGCCTGGAGTCGAAGAAGGTCTCCAAGACGCAGGCCGTGACCTCAAACCTCGCCGGCCCGCTGGGCGGCAAGACCGAGGACAAGAACGTGCACATCGGCCCGTCGGACTACGTCGCCTGGCTCGACGACCGCAAGTGGGCGTACGTGCGCCTCGAGGGTCGCGCCTTCGGCGAGGTGCCGCTGAACCTCGAGTACAAGCTCGAGGTGTGGGACTCGCCGAACTCGGCCGGCATCATCATCGACGCCGTGCGTGCGGCGAAGATCGCCAAGGACCGCGGCATCGGCGGCCCGATCCTCTCCGCGTCGACCTACTTCATGAAGTCGCCGCCCGTCCAGCACGAGGACACCGAGGGCCGCGCGCTCGTCGAGGCCTTCATCCGCGGGGACATCGAGCGATAGAGCGAAGCGAAGCGCAGGTTGAGAGGGTCCGACACGCTCTTCGTCGGACCCTCTCGGCCGTAGTGGAGCGCAGCTCTATCGCGACCAAGAACACAGAGCGCTGAACCACAGCGCAATGAAGGTTGAAGGGGTCGGACACGCTTTTCGTCCGGCCCTTCCGGCCGTAGCGGAGCGAAAGATCAGCGCGACCGAAGACACAGAGCGCTGAACCGAAGCGCAACGCCTCAGCGGTCCTTGCCGTAGTCCGGGTACGCGTAGAACCGCATGAAGGACGTCGGGAGCCACGCCTCGATGACTCCGCGATATCCCGGCCTCACCATGCCGGAGCCCGTGGTGTTCCCGTGGAGCAGCAGGACCTTGGACCCTTCGACCCTCACGACGTAGGCGACGTGGGTGGCGGTCCCGGTGTTCCTGAAGCCGATGAAGGCGAGCGCACCCGGCTTCGGCTCGGTGCCGATGCGCAGGGTCCTGTGGACGTTCTTCCGCATGTTCGCGAAGGGGATGAGCCTGCGCTTGGGCAGCAGCAGGTCGGCGTTGCCGGAGGCGTAGAACGCCCAGGTCTGAAAGTACCCGCACCAGGCCTCCCGCGACCCCATCCACTTCTGGAACGGTGTGTGGAGGTTGGGCCTGCCCAGCCGCACCCGGTACCCGACCCAGGATCGCAGCGCCGCCTCGACCTCGCCCCGCCGCCCCCGGACGTCTGCCGTGGTCGCAGAACCCTTGCGCGGGCTCGCGTACGCGGTCACGGTCGTGAAGTGCTGGGTGCACCCCTTCTGGAGCAGCCCGCAGCGGGCGTCCGCCGTCGGTGCTCCCCAGCGGCCGCGGGGGCCGTGCGCCTTGCGATAGCTCGTGCCCAGGGTGCCGTCGACCAACCAGGTCCGCACGCGCCCGTGCCGGGTGACCTCGACCAGCGTCCCACGGGCGTAGGTGCGCCATCTCACCGACGTGACCCCGCTGCTGTGCCTGCGCACCGACCGCAGCGCAGCTCGGCCGAGCCGCTCGACCGAGCTGCGCGGGGCACCGAGCCGGGTTCCGAGCTGCACCGCACGGTCGGCGAGGAGCACGTCACCACGGGAGACCCGTACCGCCGTGCGCGCAGACCTCGAGCGGGTCTTGCCCGGTCCCTGCAGGACCGCCGCTCGGAGCTCCACGGACCGACGGACGACCAGATGAAGACGCGCCACGCCGTTCTTCGCGGTCTTTCCCCGTGCCACGACCTCCCACTCCCGCGCCGCGTCCTGGGCGTCGCCGGAGGAGGCCGCGAGGGCTCGCGCTCGCAGGACGACGGGGTGCTTGCCGCGCGCCGCCCTCACCTGCACCCACAGGCGCTCGCCCGGCTGCACGGTGGTCGAGGAGACCTCCAGCGTGACCGTGCTCGAGGCGGTCGTGCTCGTCGTCGAGCCCGCCGCGACCGCCCGGCCGACGACCACGGCGGGGGCCGGAGCGGTCGACGCCCCGGCCAGGGCGGGCGGGACCGCACCCGGGAGCAGTGCGGCGAGCGCCAGCGTGGTGAGCGCTCGTCGGGTCCGACGGCCCATGGACTGCCTCCTCGCCGCGGAGCGAAGAGGCGCCCCGCCTGCCATGCCCTTTCCCGGATCCTCCCAAGCATCGGGACGGCCGGCAAACGGTGGGGCGGGAGCGGCGCAGGCGCTGCGAGCGGCCGCACCGGAGCAGGTCAGACCGGCGACACCCGGATGACGTCCGTCCTGGCGACGACGCGCCGGTGCACCTGCGCGAGGGCGGTCCGCTCCGGGTCGTTCATGTAGGCCGCGAGCGCCGCGTCGTCGGGCATCTCGATGAGCTGGACCTCGTACGGCTGCTCGGCACCGGTCGCCTCACCGGTCGGGTCGGCCTTCCTCCGCACCCGGCTGATCACCCGCCCTCCGTGGCGGGGCACCAGCCGCAGCACCGTGTCCTCGTACGCGACGAGGCCCTCCTCCTCCCCCGCCGTCGCCCACAGCAGCACGCACAACGTCATCGCGCCCTGCGCCTCGCCCGGGGGGACGCCGGTCATCGAGCCACCACCATGCCGCGCACGAACGCGGCCTGCCCGGCGTGCTGCGTCACGTCGACGAAGGTCCGCACGAGCCTGGTGCCCAGAGCGGTCTCGCCGTCCGGGGTCGCGACGCGCTCGTCGAACCGTGCGGGGTCGACGCCGTCGAGCATCGCCAGCGTGTGCGAGCGGACGTCGTCGAAGTACCCGAGCAGACCGGTTGCGTCCAGCCTGACCGCAGCGACCTGGTCCGCGGTCTGTCCGTAGCCGTCGTCCTCGGGCGGGAACGGCAGCGCGAAGCGCTCAGCCCACCCTGCGACGAACCACCGCTGCTCATGCCCGAAGGCCGGAGCCAGGTGGTCGTCCAGCACCCGCGTGAGGTGCCACACGAGCCAGGCGATCGTGTTGGCACCCTCCCCCGGGCGCGCGGTGAGCTCCGCCAGCGACAGGTCGCCCACGGCATCGTGCACGACACCGCCCACCTCCTCCAGCCCGTCCGAGAACGCCCGCGCGATGTCCATCTCCGGATCCTCTCCCTCGACGCCCCGGCTCGCCACCCCGCCGCTGACCATCAGCCTGCTGACGCTCGCCCGCCACGTACGCTGTCGCCCATGGTCCTGCTCCGAGAGCTGGGCGCGCTGCTGCGCCTGCCGCGGTTCCGGCTGCTCTTCGGCACGCGCGTCACGAGCCAGCTCGGGGACGGCGTGTTCCAGATGGGGCTCGCCACCGTGCTCTTCTTCTCGCCCGAGCGTGCCTCGACCTCGTCCGGGGTGGCGCTGGCCTACGCGGTGACGCTCGGACCCTTCACGCTCGTCGGGCCGTGGGCCGGCGTGTTCCTGGACGTGTGGCGGCGCCGCACGACCATGGTCGTGGCGAACACGCTGCGCGCGGTCGTCGGCCTCGCGGTGGCGCTCGACCTGTGGGCGGGAGGCCCGAGCTGGGTGGTCTACGCGGGCCTCCTCGGCGTGCTGACCATCAACCGCTTCCTGCTGAGCGCGTTCTCCGCGGCCCAGCCGCGCGTGGTCGCCGGGCCGCTGCTGCTCACCGCGAACGCCACGTCCCCCACCCTGGGCGCCGGTGCCTCGATCCTGGGCGCGGGGCTCGCCGCCGCGGCGACGGGGGCCATCCCCGCGGGGGCGGCGCGCGATGGCGTGCTCGTGGCCGCGGCGGCCGTCTGCTTCGCGCTGTCGTCCGGCCTCGCCTCCCGCTTCCGGGCGGACGAGCTCGGCCCGAGCACCGGCCCCGGTCCGAGCCCGACCGCTCCACGGGGCCCCGGCATCCTCGCCGGGGTGCGCGCCACCTCCCGGGGGCTGGTCGCGGGGGCCCGCCACCTGCGCGAGCGACGCACCCCGGCCCTCGCGCTCGCCGTCGTCGGCGCGCACCGGCTGCTGTACGGGCTGAGCTTCGTCATCGCCCTGCTGGTCAGCCGCAACCTCCTCGGCGGCACCGGGTCGAACGCCCCGGGGCTCGGCGTCTTCGCCCTGGCGATCGCGGCGACCGCCGTCGGTGGCGGGACCGCGGCGGTCCTCACGCCCGTGCTCGAGCCACGGCTCGCGCCCGGCCGCTGGGTGATCCTGTCCCTGCTGGTGGCCTCGGTCTCGCTCGTGCCGCTCGCCGTGCGCCCCACGGTGCCGATGCTGCTGCTCACGGCGGCCCTCAGCGGCTTCGCCTCGCAGGCGCTCAAGGTCACGGTCGACACGATCGTGCAGCGCGACACGTCCGACGAGTTCCGCGGGCGGGCCTTCGCCCTGTACGACGTGGTCTACAACGCGATGTTCGTCCTGGCCGCGGTCGTCGCCGCGCTGCTGCTGCCCGACGACGGGTACTCGGTCGCGGTGTACGCGGGTGTCGGCGTCGCGTGCCTGGTGATCGCCGCCGGGTACGGCTGGTGCCTGCGCCGGGTTCGACACGGCCGTGGCCGGCCTGCTCAACCGGTGGTGCGGGACCGCCACCAGCGCAGCAGCTCCTCGCGAGCGGCCTCCGGTCCCAGCGGACCGGCCTCCAGCCGGAGCTCCATGAGGAAGCGGTAGGCCTGCCCGACCTCCGGGCCGGGCCGCAGCCCGAGGATCTCCATGATCTGCTCGCCGTCGAGGTCCGGACGGATCGCGGCGAGCTCCTCCTGCTCACGCAGCTCGGCGATACGGGCCTCGAGGTCGTCGTAGGCGCCCGAGAGCCGCGCCGCCTTGCGCTTGTTGCGCGTGGTGCAGTCCGCCCGCGTGAGCCGGTGCAGCCGCTCGAGCAGCGGGCCGGCGTCGGTGACGTAGCGCCGGACCGCCGAGTCCGTCCACGCGCCGTCGCCGTAGCCGTGGAACCGCAGATGCAGCTCGACCAGCCGAGCGACCTGCTTGACGGTCTCCCGGTCGAAGCGCAGCGCCTTGAGCCGCCGCGCGGTGAGCTTGGCGCCGACCATCTCGTGGTGGTGGAAGCTCACGCCGCCGCCGGGCTCGAACCGGCGGGTGGCGGGCTTGCCGATGTCGTGCAGCAGCGCGGCGAGGCGCAGCACCAGGTCAGGGCCGGGCACGGGGCCGTCGGGACCGGTCTCGAGGTCGATGGCCTGGTCGAGCACGGTCAGGGAGTGCTCGTAGACGTCCTTGTGGTGGTGGTGCTCGTCGATCTCCAGCCGCAGCGCGGGCAGCTCGGGCAGCACGTGCTGGGCGAGGCCGGAGTCCACGAGCACGCGCAGGCCGCGGCGCGGGTGCGCCGCGACGAGCAGCTTGGACAGCTCGTCGCGCACCCGCTCCGCGGAGACGATCGAGATGCGCTCCGCCATCGCCTCGATGGCCGCGAAGGTCCCGTCGGCCACCGTGAAGCCGAGCTGCGCGGCGAAGCGCGCCGCACGCATCATGCGAAGCGGGTCGTCGTCGAAGGAGCGCTCGGGCGCGATCGGGGTGCGCAGCTCCTTGCGGGCCAGGTCGGCCAGGCCGTGGTGCGGGTCGACGAACGTCACCTCGGGCACGCGGATCGCCATCGCGTTGACGGTGAAGTCGCGCCGCGACAGGTCGCCGTCGAGCGACGTGCCGAAGGCGACCTCGGGCTTGCGGGAAGCCTCGTCATAGGTGTCGCTGCGATAGGTGGTGACCTCGACGACGAGGTCGGCGCGGCCGTCGCGCCCCCGCCGCTGCGCCCCGATGGTGCCGAAGGCGCGCCCGATGTCCCAGTGGGCGTCGCCCCACCGGGCGAGGATCTTCTCGGTCTCGTCGGGGGTGGCCGACGTCGCGAAGTCGAAGTCCGTGATGGGCCGGCCCAGGAACGCGTCACGCACCGGGCCGCCGACGAGGGCGAGCTCGTGCCCGGCGGCCTGGAACAGCTCGCCGAGCTCGATCGCCTCGGGGGCCACCGAGGCGAGCACGTCGAGGGTGCGGGCGAGCAGGTCGGCGAGCGCGAGGTCCCCGGCGCCCGACGGTGAGGAAGGGCGCGAGGGCGGCACGGAGGAGTCAGGCATGGTGCGCCCAGCCTATCGAGTGCGCGGCCGCCGACGATGACGCCGCCGCCCACGTGGCCCCCGGCCCGGCCCGCAGCACGAGGGCTGCCCGCCCAGACGGGGTCGGTAGAGTGGAAGGTATGTCCGCGTCCGGTGAGCAGTCGAGACCTTTCCCGGTCCCGGCGCCTCCCGGGGGGCACGCGCTGCGGCTCCCGCACCCTCTGGCCAGCGGGAGCGTCGGCGCGACGTCGGGCACCGGCCACGGCGCCGCGGGCGAGCTGCCCGTGGTCGACGAGGTCTCCGCGGGAGGTCTCGTGGTCGCCCTGCTCGGTGGGGTCCCGCACGCGGCCGTCATCGCGCGGCGCAACCGCGGCGGCCGTCTCGAGTGGTGCCTGCCCAAGGGGCACCTGGAGGGTGACGAGACGGAGGTCGAGGCCGCCGTCCGCGAGATCGCCGAGGAGACGGGTGTCAGCGGCACGGTGCGCACCGTGCTCGGGGTCATCGACTACTGGTTCACCGGCGACGACCGGCGGGTCCACAAGGTGGTGCACCACTTCCTGCTGCACGCGACGGGTGGTCGGCTGACGGTGGAGGACGACCCCGACGCCGAGGCCGAGTCCGTGGCCTGGGTCCCGCTGTCACAGCTCGGCACGCGACTGAGCTACCCCAACGAACGCCGGATCGCCGCGAGCGCGACCGGTCTCGGGCTCGACGCCCCGGAGTGGGAGCACGTGCGCACCGGCGAGGACGACGGGTGAGGCGTCTCGCCGCGCTGCTGACCTCCCTCGTCGTCCTGGGCCTGGGGATCGTCGGGTCGGCAGCGGGAGCAGGCCCGGCAGCCGCCGCGGGCACAGCCCGTCCCGGTGCGACCGAGGCCACGGCGGCCGGCGCGGTCACGATCACCGTGGGCGAGGTGACGCCCGACGTCGTCCATCCCGACAGCACGCTCACCGTCCGCGCGACGGTCACCAACACCTCGACGACCGACACGCTCGAGGCGAAGGCGGGCCTCAGCATCGAGCGCGTCCTGATGCTGACCCGTTCCAGCGTCGCCGCCTGGGCGGACTCCGACCTGGCGGCACCCGTCGGCTACCTGCTGGACAGCGAGCCGGTCGTGCTGGCGCCGGGGGCGAGCACGGAGGTGAGCCTCACGTCGTCCGCCGCTGCGCTGGGCCTGCTCGCCACCGCGGCGGGCACGGGCCCGCGCGGCATCGCGGTGACGGTGGACGGGACGCTCGGGCCCGAGACGGGACGCCTCGCGGCCTACCGCACCTACGTGCTGTGGCAGCCGATCGACGCCGACAGCATCACTCCCGTGAGCGTGAGCGTCCTCGCGCCCGTGAGCGGCCTGCCCCAGGACGTCGACGCGCTGACGGCGCAGGCCGGACGGCTCGAGCGGGTGCTCTCCGCGACCGCGGACGTGCGCGGCGTCACGTGGGCGGTCGATCCCGCGATCGTCGTCGCCGCCCGGGACGGAGCCGCGAGCGTCGTGCCCGACGACCTGCTCGAGACGCTGCGCACGGGGGCGAGCACGGGCGGCGAGCCTGCCACCGGGACCCCGGAGGACGGGACCCCGGAGGACGGGACCCCGGGGGACGGGACGACGGCGCCGGGCACGTCCGACGACACCGACGGCGCGGCGAGCACCCCGACTACCGCGGGGGACGGAGCCGGGAGCGCCTCGGCCGCGAGCGCCGACGGCGGCACGACCGTCACCGCGGCGAGCGCCTGGGCGGACCGCCTGCTCGCGGCCGCCCCCCGCCACGAGGTGTGGGCCCTGCCGCTGCTCGACACGAGCACCGCCGTCACGGCGAGCGTGCCGCGCGCCGTGACCGCCGCCGAGAGCCTCGTGACCGCCGCGAGCGCCGTGGCGGGCTCCTGGCGCACCGGGCTCACCGTGCCCGACGTCGACGCGCCCGGCGTCTCGATCCTCACCTCCGCGGTCGCCTCGGGGGCGCCCACCGTGGTCGCACGGAAGGGGTACGCGCCGAAGACCGAGCTCACCTACACGCCGACGGCCCGGACCACGGTGACGACGTCCGCGGGCGACGCCACCGTGCTCGTCGCGGACCAGACGCTCGGGTCGCTGCTCGTCGATCCCAGCGACACCTCTCCCGCGACCGCGCGCCAGCGCGTCCTCGCCGAGCTCGCGGTGATCAGCAACGAGCGCCCCGGCGAACCGCGCACCGTCCTCGTGTCCCTCCCCAGGGACTGGAGCCCCAACCCCACCGTGGCCCGCGAGCAGCTCGGCGTCCTGGCGTCGAGCCCCTGGTCCCGCGCGGTGCCGCTGTCGACCCTCCGGCAGACCCCCGACCCCGACCTGCCGCGCACGGTGCCCTCGGAGCGCTCCGTCACCCGCCAGCTCGCGCGGGCCGGCCTCGCTCCGCTGACGAGCAGCTCCTGGTCCCGGCTCGTGACGCAGCAACGCTCGCTGGCGACCTTCGCCGCGATCACGGAGGACCCGTCCGTCCTGCGCGACCCCGTGAGCACCGCGACCGTCATGCTCGCCTCGGTGTGGCTCGAGGGCGACCACCAGCAGCGCCTGCGGCGGGAGCAGGCGCTCGACGCGACGGTCGACGCGGTGCTCGCCTCCCAGAGCGTCATCATCGGCAGCGACGTCAACCTGATCAGCGCACAGGGCGCCCTGCCCGTCACCCTCCGCAACGACCTGGACCAGGACGTGACCGTCGCCGTGCGGCTCGCCCCCGACGACAAGCGGCTGCGCGCCGAGCCCCTCGACGACACGGTCGTGCCTGCCGACTCCGAGGTGCAGGTCGAGATCCCGGTGCGCGCCGTCGGCAGCGGCGACGTGACGGTGGCCGTCCAGCTCCTCGGCCCCGACGGCCGCGTCGTCTCCTCGCCCGCCACCTTCCAGGTCCGGGTGCGCGCCGACTGGGAGAACGTCGGCACCGCAGTCGTCGCCGCGATCCTCGCGCTCACGCTGGTCGTGGGCGTGTGGCGGACGATCCGCCGCGGTCGTCGCCGCACCCGGACCACCGAGGGCCCTGGCGACACCACCCCGGACGAGCCGGCCGACGACCTGCCGCAGGACGACGGGGGCACCGCCCGTGCGTCCGCGGACGACGACACCACGAGCGAGACGGCCGGGACCCCATGAGCACACTGAGCTCGGCCGCGGGACGCGGCTCCGTACTGATGGCCTCCGGCACCTTCGTGTCGCGAGCGCTGGGGATGGTCCGCAACGTCCTGCTCGTCGCGGCTCTCGGCGCCACGGGGCCCATCGCGAACGCCTTCGACGTCGCGAACCGGATCCCGAACATCCTCTTCGCGCTGCTCGCCACGGGTCTCATCAACGCCGTCCTGGTGCCCCAGATCGTGCGCGCCATGCGGACGGACCACGCCCAGGAGTACCTCGACAAGCTGCTCACCGCAGCCACCGTGACGATCCTGGTCGCGACCCTGGCCTGCACCCTCGCGGCGCCGGTGCTCGTGCGGATCTACCTCGACTCGAGCTGGACGCCGGCCCAGGTCTCGCTCGCGGTCGCCTTCGCGTACTGGTGCATCCCTCAGCTCTTCTTCTACGGGCTCTACGCGATCCTGGGGCAGGTCCTCAACGCCCGCAGCCAGTTCGGCCCCTACATGTGGGCCCCGGTGCTCAACAACGTCATCTCGATCATCGGCTTCTCGCTGTTCGTGGTGATCTTCGGTCGCGCCGCCGCGGACGGCAGCGTCACCGACCTGGACGGCTGGACGACGACGAAGACCGTGTGGATCGCGGCGGTCGCGACGCTCGGCGTGCTCTCCCAGGCCGTCGTGCTCTTCATCCCGCTGTACCGCTCCGGCTTCCGCTGGCAGCTGCGCTTCGGGGTGCGGGGGATCGGCCTGCGCACCGCGGGCGTGGTGAGCCTGTGGATCATCCTCGCCACGCTCGTGAACCAGGTCGGCGTGTGGTGGACGACCCGCATCGCGACCGCCGCGCCGCAGGCCGCCGTGGACCACGGTTTCGACGGGTCGCTGCGCGCGATCGCCTCGAACAGCGCCTACACCCAGGCCCAGCTGCTCTATCTGCTGCCGCACTCGCTCGTCACGGTCTCGGTCGCCACCGCGCTGTTCACGGGCATGAGCAAGGCCGCCGCCGAGCGGGACCACGCGGCGGTGCGCGCCCACCTGTCCGCAGGGCTGCGCGTGGTCGGCGTTTTCACCGTGCTCGCGACGAGCGTGCTCGTCGTCCTCGCCGGCCCGCTGCTCAAGGCCACCGTCCCCTCGATGGACGCGGACGAGATCACCGCCACGGTGCCCGCCCTGCAGACGATGGCCTTCGGGCTCGTGCCGCTCGGCGCGATGGTCCTGATGAAGTGGGTCTACTTCGCCTTCGAGGACGGGCGCACGGTCTTCCTCATGGAGCTGCCCGGCCTCGCCGTGCTCGTGCTCGTCTCGTGGATCGGCTCCCTCGTGCTCCCCGGCCAGTACTGGGTCGCAGGCATCGGTCTGGCGATCGCGTGCTCCAACCTCGTCGTCGTCGTGGGCCGCGCGCGGGGGCTGAGCAGGCTCGTCCACGGGTTCGACGGACCACGGGTCGCCCGGCTGTACGTGCGCGCCGCGATCGCCGCGGTGGTCGCCGTGGTCCCCGGCTGGCTCATCACGAGGGTGGTGGGCTTCTCCGCCGGGTCGTCCTGGGGCCACGCGCTCGTGGTGAGCGCCCTCGCGGGCGGCTCGATGGTCGTCGTCTACGCGCTGGCCCTGCGTGTCATGCGCGTGCACGAGGCGGGGGAGCTGGTGGCACCGATCGCGCGCCGGGCCGGGCGTCTGCTGCGGCGGCGCTGACCCGACGGCGGGCGCGCCCCGCCTCGTCGTCCCGGGCGGTCGCAGCCCCGCCACGTACCATGGTGCGGATGCCCGGGCCCGGGCCGGGCCAGAGGTCGCTGACGCAGGGAGGAGAGGCGGATCGTGGAGAGCCAGGACGTCCCCGTCACCATCGCCGGGCGCTACGAGCGCGGCGAGGAGGTCCCCGGCCTCGTGCCCGGCACGCTCGTGCTGCGCGCACGCGACACGATCCTCGACCGGGACGTGCTCGTGGCCCTGCCCGAGGGCGACGACGCAGCGGCCGTGCTCGACGCCGCGCGGCGCGCGGCGCTCATCAACGAGCCCGAGCTCGTCAAGGTCGTCGACGTCGGCGAGGACGCGAACGTGTCCTACATCGTCACCGACGCGCCCGCGGGCGAGCCGCTGACCCGGCTCGTCGCGGCTGCCCCGCTGGCCGGCGGACCGGCGCGCGCCGTCGTGGGCCCCCTCGCCACCGCCATCGACGTCGCCCGGCGCAGGGGCGTGCACCACGGCGACATCCGGCCGGACCAGGTGTTCGTCGGCCCGCAGGGCCCTCAGCTGTTCGGGCTCGGCTTCGCGGGGGCCGTCGCCGGCACCCCCACGGACGACCCGGCGACGGCCGACCGGCACGACACCCGCGGCCTGGTCGAGGTCCTCTACTACGCGATCACCGGCATCGAGGCCGGCGACCCCGTCGTGCCGGCCTCCGCCGTCGTGCCCGGTGTCCCTGCGGACCTCGAGACGATCACCACGACCGCGCTCGTCGAGCACACCGGGCCACGCCACCCGCAGGACCTCGCCAGCGCGCTCGCCCCCTGGCGGGTGGAGGACCTCGCGGAGCAGACCGCGGCACCGGGCACCGCCTCCGCCCCGAGCACGCTCGCCCCGACGACCGGATCCGTCACCCGCACCTCGGTGAGGCAGACCACCTCCCGGGACAGCGCCGGTGCCTCGACGCCCGGCACCCCTCCGGCTGCCGCGCCACCGCGGGTGCACCGTTGGACGGGCGCTGCGGCCGCCGGCGCGGCCGTCTCCGGTGCTGCGGCGCTGCCCCCCTCCTTCCCGCCGCCCGGGGCCGGCGTGCCCGTGGACGTCCCCCGGGGCGTGCCCGCCGTGCCGGCCCCGCCGGCCGGAGGTCCCGGTGCCGTCCCGCCCGGCCCTCTCCCTGCGGCTCTCGCGCAGAGCCCGGGTGGCCGTCCCGGCGCGCCCGGCCAGGCCAGGCCGACCTCGCAGGCCGTCGCCGCGGACCTGCGCGACGTCAGGCGGCGCGCTAAGCGCTTCCGGTTCAACCCCACGCCCGTGGTGCTCGTGCTCACCGTCGCCGGTCTCGGCTGGGCCGCCCTGTGGGCGTTCACCTCGCTCACCCACGGCCTCGGCCCGATCATGACGACCTCCTCGCAGTCGCCCCGGGCCACCAGCCCGTCCGATGCGACATCGAACGGCGAGACCGGCTCGAGCTCCCCCAGCACCCAGGAGACGCCCGAGTACGACCCGCCGGTGATCGACTCGGGCAAGCAGCTCGACCCGGACGGCGACGACAACGAGCACCCGGAGATGGTCGACCGGGCCTTCGACGGCGACCTGCAGACCTACTGGATGACCCGGACCTACCAGTCCGCCGACTTCGGCGGCATCGACAAGCGCGGGATCGGTCTCGCCCTCACGCTCGAGAAGGCCACGCTCGTCTCGAAGATCTACCTGACCACGGGCAGCACCGGCGGCAAGGTGCAGATCCGGGACACCACCGCGGACGACCCGGCGGGCGGGACCGTGGTCGCCACCGGGTCCTTCGACGAGGACTTCACGCTCACCCTCGACAAGCCGGTGGTCACGGACCACCTGGTCATCTGGATCACCCAGCTGCCCAAGGACGCCGACGGCAAGTACGTCGTCCGCCTCTCCGAGGTGTCCCTGTCATGACCCGCCGACACGCTGCCCCGCACGACCACCGCACGGAACAACAGCCGGCGGAGCCGCGTTGAATCGGCTGACGCACGACAGCACCGCCGGCCCGGACCTCGAAGGACTCTCATGAGCACCCCCACCACGCACGACCTCATCATCATCGGCTCCGGGCCGAGCGGCTACACCGCCGCCGTCTACGCCGCCCGCGCCGGCCTGGCCCCGCTCGTGCTCGCGGGCTCGGTGACCGCCGGTGGCGCGCTGATGAACACGACGGAGGTCGAGAACTTCCCGGGCTTCCCCGACGGCATCATGGGCCCCGAGCTCATGGAGAACCTGCAGAAGCAGGCCGAGAAGTTCGGCGCCACCATCGAGTGGGACGACGCCGTGGCGGTGGACCTCACGGGTGACGTGAAGACGGTGGAGACCGGCAGCGGCGAGACCTTCACGGCACGCGCCGTGATCCTCGCGCTCGGCTCCGCGTACCGCGAGCTCGGCCTCGAGAACGAGAAACGCCTCTCGGGACGCGGCGTCTCGTGGTGCGCGACCTGCGACGGCTTCTTCTTCCGCGACAAGCCGATCGCCGTCGTCGGAGGTGGCGACTCGGCGGTCGAGGAGGCCACCTTCCTCACGCGCTTCGGCTCCTCGGTGACGATGGTCCACCGCCGGGACGCGCTGCGCGCCTCCAAGATCATGGCGGACCGCGCGGCAGGCGACCCCAAGCTCGACTTCGCCTGGAACTCCGAGGTGGTCGACATCCGCGGGGAGGACCAGGTCACCGGCGTCCTGCTCCGCGACACCGTCACCGGCGAGACGCGCGAGCTGGACGTGTCGGGGCTCTTCGTCGCGATCGGGCACGAGCCCCGCACCGAGCTGGTGCGCGGTCAGGTCGACCTCGACGAGAACGGGTACATCCTCGTGGAGGGCCGGTCCACCCGGACCAACCTTCCCGGGGTCTTCGCCGCGGGGGACGTCGTCGACCACGTGTACCGCCAGGCCATCACCGCCGCGGGCTCCGGCTGCTCCGCCGCCCTGGACGCCCAGGCCTTCCTCGCGGAGCTCTGAGCGGAGCTCTGACCCGGTACCGCCCACCCACCTCACGATCGGGAGAAGCAGGATGTCACAGCACACGGTCACCGCGACCGACGACAACTTCCAGGACGTCGTGCTCGACGCCGAGGGGCCGGTCGTCGTCGACGTCTGGGCGGACTGGTGCGGCCCGTGCCTCCAGATCGCCCCGATCATCAACGAGCTGGCGCGGGAGTACGCGGGGCGAGTGACGTTCGCCAAGCTCGATGCCGACGCCAATGCCCGGACCACCGCCCGCTACGGCATCACGGCGATCCCCACCCTTCTCGTGCTGCGTGACGGCGAGCTGCAGGAGACGATCCACGGCGCGCGCCCCAAGCGCGAGCTCGTCGACCGGGTCGAGGCGATCCTCGCCGTCGGCTGAGCTCCTCGCTGCTCTACGCCACCACGACAGAGGGGGCTGGCCGAGAACTTTCTCGGCCAGCCCCCTCTGTCGACCTGCAGGTACCACGGTCAGCTGCTCAGCAGCCCCGGGTCCTCCGGCGCCATGACCGCGAGGATGCGGTTGAGGTCCTCCACCGAGGCGAACTCCACGGTCACGCGTCCCTTGCGCTTGCCCAGCGCGATCTTCACGCGCGTCTCGAACCGGTCCGAGAGCCGACCCGCCAGGTCGTCGACCGCCTCCACGCGCTGACCCGGCCGCGGCGCACGGCGCTTGGGCTCCTCCTCCGCCGCTACCCCGCCGAGCGCGACGATCTCCTCGGTGGCGCGCACGGAGAGCCCTTCGGCGACGATGCGCTGGGCGAGCCGCTCCATGGCTGCCGGGTCCTCGAGCCGCAGCAGCGCTCGTGCGTGCCCGGCGCTGAGGACGCCCGCGGCGACCCGGCGCTGGACGAGGGGCGGCAGCTTGAGCAGGCGCAGGGTGTTGGAGATCTGTGGGCGGCTGCGAGAGATCCTCGTCGCCAGCTCGTCCTGCGTGCAGCCGAAGTCGTCGAGCAGCTGTCGGTAGGCGGCAGCCTCCTCGAGCGGGTTGAGCGCGCTGCGGTGCAGGTTCTCGAGCAGAGCGTCCCGCAACAGGTCCGCGTCCTCGGTCTCCCTGATGATCGCGGGCACGCGCTGCAGGCCCGCCTGCTGGGAGGCACGCCACCGCCGCTCCCCCATGATGAGCTCGAAGTCGCCGGCACGTGCTCGTGACGGACGGACCACCACGGGCTGCAGCACCCCGATCTCCTTGATCGACCCGACCAACTCCGCGAGGTCGTCCTCGTCGAACACCGTCCGAGGCTGCTGCGCGTTGGGATGGATCCGCGTGACCTCGATCTCACGGAACTCGGCGCCGGGCACGGGCAGCAGATCGTCGGTGGCACCCGAGCCTGCGTCAGCAGCCGGCTGCTCGCCGTCCTCGCTGCCACGCCCACCGTCCACCTGTGGCGCCTGGCCCGACTCATTCTTCCGCGCCGCGGGAGCAGAGACCGCCGTCTCCTCCTCGGCAGAGTCGTGGGCCGCGCCCGTCGCGGCTTCCGTCCCCGCCACCCCGTCCTCCGCGATCGACGATGTTTCACGTGAAACCGCCGGATCGTCCTGACCGAAGAAGACGTCCGCGGGACGTGAACCCACGGGAGAGGAGGGGATCAGAGCGCCCAGACCTCGGCCGAGCCCGCGTCGCTTCTCACTCATTCGGCACCACTTTCCGCGCTCGCGCGCATGTTGAGCTCTCGCGCCGCCTCGCGGTACGCCAGAGCGCCGCTCGAGGTCGGTTCGTAGGAGATCACGGTCTGGCCATAGCTGGGCGCCTCCGAGACCCGGACCGATCGTGGGATGGTCGTCTCGAGCGTCTGCGTCGGGAAGTGGTCCCGCACCTCCCCTGCCACCTGGCGAGCCAGGTTGGTGCGGGCGTCGTACATCGTCAGAAGGATGGTGGACAGCGCCAGCTCGGGGTTGAGGTGGGAGCGGATCAGCTCGACGGTGCGGATGAGCTGGCTCAAGCCTTCGAGCGCGTAGTACTCGCACTGGATGGGGATCAGCACCTCGTCGCCGGCCGTGAACGCGTTCACCGTCAGCAGGCCCAAGGATGGCGGGCAGTCCACCAGCACGTAGTCCAGTCGCGGCAGGTCCTGCTCGCCGCGTTCCGCCAGATAGCGTTCCAGCGCTCTCCGCAGCCGCGTTTCACGTGAAACCAGGTTCACGAGCTCGATCTCGGCGCCCGAGAGATCGAGCGTCGCAGGCACGCACCAGAGGTTGCCGAACTCGGGGTTCGTCTGCACGGCCGCGGACATCGGCAGGTCCTCGACCAGCACCTCGTAGATCGACGGCGTACCAGAACGGTGATCCACGCCGAGGGCCGTGGAGGCATTTCCCTGGGGGTCCGCATCGATGACCAGGACGTTGAGGCCGCCGAACGCGAGCGCCGCTGCGAGGTTGACGGTGCTGGTCGTCTTGCCGACGCCACCCTTCTGGTTCGCCACCGTCACCACGCGGGTCCGGGGCGGGCGAGGGAAGGCCGCCGACTCCAGCGAGATCCGTCGACGGACATCCGCAAGAAGCTCCGCGGCTAGAGGCGTGGAATCATCGATAGCGGCAGCGCTGCCCAGCAGCTCGTCCGCGCCATCCTCGGTTTCACGTGAAACATCGACAGACGACGTGTTCCTCTGGCTGGTCCTCTCGGACACGTACGCCTCCCGTAAAGTCTCTGGTCCCAGTCACGAGCGCCCCATCAGGCATCGCGCCGTCCGGCCGGACGAACCATCATCGTCGCGTGTCGCAGGCCGCCGTCCGGGGCCTGGCGGACGGGCCTCGTCCCCGGAGATCGCGAGGGCGTGCCCGCGCAACTCCCCTACCCTACCGGCCGACGCTGGCACCTGACATCGCCGACGCGACAGGCAGCGCGACCGGGGTGGTCAGCGCCGTCGACGCGTCCGCAGGACCGTGGTCGGCTCTGTACCCGGAAGGGTCGTGGCCTCGATGATCTCCGGTTCCGTCGCGTCGAAGGACCGCAGCACCTTGGCGGCGGGTCCGATCTCTGCCTGCACGTGACGGCCCTTGAGCGCCACGAGCTCCCCGCCGACCCTGGCGAGCGGGAACGACCACCGCGCGAGCTTGGCAAGAGACGCCACCGCGCGCGAGGTCACTGCGTCAGCCTCGACGGCGCCCGCGAACTCGTCGGCGCGACCACGCCGGATCGTCACGTTCGCGAGTCCCACCGTGTCCACGACCTCGGAGAGCCACGCACACCGCCGCTCCATCGGTTCGACGAGCACGACGTCGGCCTCAGGGAGCATCGCGGCGACGACGATGCCCGGCAGCCCCGCGCCGGAGCCGACGTCGGCGATCCGTCCTCGCGCAGGGAGATAGGGGACGACCGCTGCCGAGTTCAGGATGTGCCTGCTCCAGAGTCTGCCCAGCTCTCGCGGACCGATCAGACCGCGCTCCTCACCGTGAGCCCGGAGCATGGCGGTGAACGTCTCGACCTGGGAGAAAGCCGGGCCGAAGAATGCCTCCAAAGACGCGCGATCCGGCTCCGCCGCTGTCACACGATCCTGCTCGACCGCCTCGTCGTCAGTCATCAGCCTGTTCTGCCTCTCGTCGACGGGTCTCGGCACGGGTGCGGCCGGCCGAGCACGCCACCACGGCTGCGACCTGGCGGCGCGGCGCCCGGCACCGTTTCACGTGAAACGCCCTCAGTCCTGCGGGGGAAGGATCTCGACGTACCGCTGGGGGTCGGCTCCCTGCGACTCGCTCACCAGACCTGCCGCGGCGACGACGTCGTGCACGACCTTGCGCTCGAACGCGTTCAGCGGCGGCAACGACACCGCTGCGCCCCCGTCCTTCACCTTGGCGATGGCCTCCTCCGTGAGCGTCGTCAGCTCCCGGCGGCGGTCGGCCCGGTATCCCGCGATGTCCAGCATGAGCCGGCTGCGGTCGCCCGTACGAGCCTGCACCGCGAGACGAGTGAGGTCCTGCAGCGCCTCGAGCACCTCGCCGTCGCGGCCCACGATGTCGGACAGCTCCGCGGGATCGTCCGCGATGATCGCGACCGCTGCGCGGCCGTGCTCCACGTCGATGTCGATGTCGCCGTCGAGGTCGGCGATGTCGAGGAACTCCTCGAGGTAGTCCGCGGCGATCTCGCCCTCCTCCTCGAGCCTGGTCGGGCCGCTCTTCTCTTCGGTGGCGGCAGCCGCCTCACTGCGAGACATACCGTTCTCCTCTCTGGGGGCCCGGGGGCCGCGGAGTCGCACCGCGTGCGCGGTGCGACGACGTGTTCTGGGAAGCGCCTGCGATCAGCGCTTCGGCTTGCGCCGGTTCTTGCGCTGGGGCTGGGCACGCTGTCCGGTGGGACGCTCGATCACCTTGGGCACGTCGGAGTCGAGCACGATGCCCTTGGCGGCGGCCTTGGCGGCCTGGCGCTCGTTGCGCCGTCGCTCCGCCTCCGAGCCCGGCGTCGGGATCCGACGGATGGTGTAGAACTGCTGGCCCGACGACCACAGGTTCGTGACGGTCCAGTAGATCAGCACACCGACCGGGAAGTTGACGCCCGAGATGGCCATGATCACCGGCATGCCGTACATCATCAGCTTCTGCGTCTGGGCCATCGGACCCTCGAGCGCAGCCGGCGGCATGTTCTTCATGGTGAGCTGGCGCTGGGTGAAGAACTGCGTGGCGGCCATCGCGAGGATCAGCACCGCGACGACGATCTTGACGGTGCTGTCGGTCGAGTGCACGAAGGTCTCGGAGAGCTTCGCCCCGAAGAGCTGCGACTGCTCGATCTGCGCCGCGACGTCGTGCGTGATCGGGCCGATCGGGTCGTGCGTCCCCTCGGAGATCTTCTTGACGTTGTTGAGCACCCGGAACAGCGCGAAGAAGATCGGGGCCTGCAGCAGCAGCGGCATGCAGGAGGCGAAGGGGTTGGTCCCGTGCTTGCGGTAGGCCGCCATGGTCTCGCGGGACATCGCCTCGCGGGACGCCGGGTCCTTCTTGTTCTTGTACTTGGCCTGGATCGCCTTGATCTCCGGCTGGACCAGCTGCATGCCGCGGGAGGCGTGGATCTGCCTCACGAACAGCGGGATCAGGATCACGCGGATGGTGATCGTCAGGCCCACGATCGACAGCACCCAGGCGGTGCCCGCACCCTCGTGGAGACCCACGGTCGTGAGCAGGCCGTGCCAGAAGTACATCAGCCAGGCGACGAGCCACTCGAGCGGGTAGAGGATCTTCTCCATGCGGGACTACTCCTTCGGCGCGGCGGCGCGCTGGTGGGTGGTGGGCTCGTCGCCGGGGGTGGGCCAACGGTCGTGGGGGTGCACGTGCAGCGCGAAGCGCGCGGGGACGTCGTCCACGCCGCCGCCGCTCAACGGGTTGCATCGCAGCAGCCGCCAGCCGGCGAGCACGGCACCGCGCAGGGCACCGTGCTCACGGACGGCCCGGACCGCGTAGGCCGAGCACGTGGGGTAGTAGCGGCAGCGTGGCCCGAACAAGGGGGAGATGCGCCTGCGGTAGAAGCCGATCATGCCCAGCAGCGCAGTCGCAGCAGGGCTTCGGCGCCCACGGGCCGCGGGATGGACGACGGCGGTCATGCGACGGCCTGTGCGAGAGCGCGGGCCAGAGATCCCTCGACGTCACCGCGCAGCCGCTCGTACGGTGCGCCGGCGGCCGGCGGGAGAGCACGAAGCACGACGAGCGACCCCGGCGGCAGGGTGTCGAGCAGCTCACGGACGATGGCCCGCAGCCGCCGCTTCACCAGGTTGCGGATCACCGCGATGCCCACAGCCTTAGATACGACAAAACCGACCGTGGCAGGCGCCGCGCTGTGGGGATCCACAGCGACGTGCGCCACCACGGTCGATCGTCCGCTGCGTCGACCTGCCCGAACCGCCCGCCCGAAGTCGGCGGAGCGCCGGAGCCGGTGCTCCGAGGGGAGCACTCGCGTCTCAGGCGGAGAGTTCGGCGCGGCCCTTGCGGCGACGGGCAGCAAGGATCGCGCGCCCGGCACGCGTGCGCATGCGCAGCCGGAAGCCGTGGGTCTTCGCACGACGCCGGTTGTTCGGCTGGAAGGTCCGCTTGCTCACGAGGTACTCCACAACATTCAGCAGGAACAGGCACGAGCGTGCCTGCAGGTCACAAGGTGTGCTCGGTCTTCATGCTCGTTCTGAGCACGACCCCGGTCAGCGGGCCCGTGATCGGTCGCGGCTAGCGCGCTCAAGCATCACACGAACCACAAAAGCCTATGATGACGCCCTTCCTGAGTCAACTCCGCCTTCGTGAGGGGGTGCTCCCCAAGGCTCTCCCCGGGGTTGTCCACCGCCACCCACAGGGCCGGTGTGGACAACCTCGATGCTCGAGGAGGTGTGCACAGTCCTGTGCACGGTCGGCCGCCAGCTCCTCGCGCTCTCGAGAGCGAAATACCCCAAGGTTCCAACCCCGCGGGTTTGCCCACAGCTGTGGAAAACTGTGTGGACGGTCCGCGGTGATGGCAGACTGTGGGGACGGCGCCCCTGGGGACGGCCCTCGGTCGTCCACAAGCCGCACGGCCACCCGGCCGCTGCCTCCCTCGCCCGGCCTCGTGCTCCGCCTCGTGGAGCCCGGTCCGTCTCAGACCGTTGGAAAGGATCGCCACGTGGACGCTCTGGACGGACCCGCAGCCTGGCGCGAGGTGATCGCTCAGCTCGAGACGGACCCAGACATCACCCCACGTGAGATGGCCTACGTCCGGCTGGCGAAGCCGCTGGGGTTCCTCGACGACACCCTGGTCGTCGCGGTCGGCAGCGACGGCACCCGCGAGTTCCTCGAGATCCGGGTCCGGCAGCGGCTCAACGCCGCCCTGACCACGACCCTCGCCCGCGAGACCCGCCTGGCCGTCACGGTCGACCCGCAGCTCGACGAGGCGACGACCAGCACAGCGCCCACCCCCGCCGTGGCCGCGCCGATCGGCGACCCGCAGCGGGTGCCCGCCGCCGCGCCCGAGGACGACGAGATCGACGAGCACACCGACACCACCTCCTCACGACGTCCGGCGGCACCGTTCGCCCCCCGCGCGAGCACGGAGCCGGCGAACGTCGACACCGCCCGGCTCAACCCGAAGTACCTGTTCGAGACCTTCGTGATCGGTGCCTCGAACCGCTTCGCCCACGCGGCCGCCGTCGCCGTCGCGGAGTCGCCCGCCAAGGCGTACAACCCGCTGTTCATCTACGGCGACTCCGGGCTCGGCAAGACCCACCTGCTCCACGCCATCGGCCACTACGCCGCGAGCCTCTTCCCCGGGACCCGGGTGCGTTACGTGAACTCCGAGGAGTTCACCAACGACTTCATCAACTCGATCTCCGAGGGCAGGGCCGGCTCGTTCCAGCGCCGCTACCGCGACGTGGACTTCCTCCTCATCGACGACATCCAGTTCCTGCAGGGCAAGGAGCAGACGATCGAGGAGTTCTTCCACACCTTCAACGCCCTGCACAACTCGAACAAGCAGGTCGTGATCACCTCCGACCTGCCGCCCAAGCAGCTCGGCGGCTTCGAGGACCGCCTCCGCTCGCGCTTCGAGTGGGGCCTGCTCACGGACGTCCAGCCCCCCGACCTCGAGACCCGCATCGCGATCCTGCGCAAGAAGGCGAGCGCCGAGCGGCTCGCGGCCCCCGACGACGTGCTCTCCTACATCGCGTCGAAGATCTCCTCGAACATCCGCGAGCTCGAGGGCGCGCTCATCCGGGTCACGGCCTTCGCCAACCTCAACAAGCAGAGCGTCGACCTCGCCCTCGCCGAGATCGTGCTCAAGGACCTCATCACCGACGACGCCGACGCCCAGATCACGGCGGGCACGATCATCGCCCAGACCGCGCAGTACTTCAGCCTCTCCATCGACGACCTGTGCGGGCAGTCCCGCTCCCGCACCCTGGTGACCGCGCGGCAGATCGCGATGTACCTGTGCCGCGAGCTCACCGAGATGTCGCTTCCCAAGATCGGCCAGGAGTTCGGCGGCCGCGACCACACCACGGTGATGCACGCGAACAAGAAGATCGCCGAGCAGATGGCGGAGCGCCGCTCCATCTACAACCAGGTCACCGAGCTCACCGCGCGGATCAAGCAGCAGCAGCGCCTGTGACCTCTCGTCGACGCTGAGAGCACGTTCTGGCTCTCGGACGAATGTTCACAGATGTGGACGATCCTGTGGACAACCGTGGACCGCGGGAAGGATCCTGGGGACGGACGACAAGGATCCGGTGGGCGACGACGACGACGAGCAGCGCGGCCCACAAGGACGTGTAGTTTCTCCGCAGCCGGGTCCACGCCTCCTCCACACCTCCCGAACCTGCCTGACCAGCACGGACGACGACGTTCCACATGATCCACACGTGCGACGACGACGACGGACGATGTTCTGGGAGCAGGGTTGTGCACACCGCCATCGGGCGACGACCACGTCGGCGGCCACCGTGCGCACCTCGACCATCGAGCAGGCACACCCGCACGCACCACCTCGGCACCACCGCCAGGGCTGACGCCTGCGACGTGTCTCGCCACACCGTCCCCACCTCGCGTAGTGTGAGCGCGATGACTACGAAAGGTGAGCGATGAAGTTCCGGGTCGAACGCGACGTTCTGGCCGAGGCCGTCACCTGGACCGCGCGGACCCTCCCGGTCCGTCCCCCGGCCCCGGTGCTCGCCGGCGTGCTCATCCAGGCCGAGGCCGACGGCACCGTCGGCCTCGCCAGCTTCGACTACGAGGTCTCCGCACGGTCCCACGTGCCGGCGGAGGTCTCGGAGGCGGGGACCGTCCTGGTCTCGGGCCGCCTGCTCGCGGAGATCTCGCGCTCGCTGCCGAACAAGCCGGTCGACCTGACCGTCGAGGGATCGAAGACCACGCTGGTCTGCGGCGCCAGCCGGTTCTCGCTGCTCACCATGCCGGTCGAGGAGTATCCCAACCTCCCGAGCATGCCCGAGCTCGTGGGCAGCGTGGACTCGGAGGAGTTCACGCACGCCGTCGCCCAGGTCACGGTCGCTGCGAGCAAGGACGACACGCTCCCGCTGCTGACCGCCGTCCGCATCGAGATCGAGGGTGACAAGCTCACCCTCCTGGCGACCGACCGCTACCGGCTCGCGCTGCGCGAGCTCGCGTGGAAGCCCGCCTCCCCCGGCATCTCGACGTCCGCGCTGCTGCGCGCCCGCACGCTCTCCGACGCCGCGAAGTCGCTCGGTGGCGGCACCGACATCTCGATCGGCCTGCAGACGGGGTCGGGCGTCGATCGCATCGGCTTCGAGGCCGGTGGCCGCCTGACGACCTCGCAGCTCGTGGACGGGGACTACCCGCACGTGCGCCGGCTGTTCCCCGAGTCGACGCCGATCGAGGCCGTCGTCGCGACGTCCGCGCTCATCGACGCCGCCAAGCGCGTCGCGCTCGTCGCGGAGCGCAACGCGCCCATCCGCCTCGCCTTCTCCGAGGGCCAGGTCGTGCTCGACGCCGGCCAGGGCGACGACGCCCAGGCCTCCGAGGTGCTCGAGGCGACGCTGACCGGCGAGGAGATCACCGTCGCCTTCAACCCGCAGTTCCTGCTGGACGGGCTGAGCGCGCTGGGCACCGACTTCGTCCGCCTGGGCTTCACCCACCCGAACAAGCCGGTGGAGTTCTCCGGCCAGGAGTCCGCCGAGAGCGAGCCGATCGCCAGCTACCGGTACCTGCTCGTCCCCATCCGCTTCACGAGCTGACGACAGGCGACGGCGTCATGCACGTCTCGCACCTGTCGTTGCTGGACTTCCGCTGCTACGAGGCGGTCGACCTCGAGCTGGAGCCCGGCGTCAACGCGTTCGTGGGCCCCAACGGCCAGGGCAAGACCAACCTCGTCGAGGCGATCGGCTACGTCGCGACCCTCGGCAGCCACCGTGTCGCCGGCGACCAGGCGCTGATCCGGGCCGGCACGCCGCGGGCCGTCGTGCGCACGCGCATCGTGCGCGGCGACCGCGCCAGCACCGTCGAGCTCGAGATCACCGCGGGCAAGGCGAACCGTGCCCGGATCAACCGCGGCACGATGACCCGCGCGCGGGACGTGCTCGGGCTGCTCCACGTCGTGGTCTTCGCCCCGGAGGACCTCGTGCTCGTCAAGGGCGACCCGGACGCCCGGCGCTCCTACCTGGACGGGCTCATGGTCCAGCTGGCCCCGCGGCTCTCCTCGGTGCTGAGCGACTACGAGAAGGTGGTGCGCCAGCGCAGCGCCCTGCTGAAGTCCGCGGGGGGCGCCCGGCGCAACGGTGCGGCGACCGACCTGCGCACCCTCGACGTCTGGGACGCGAAGCTCGCCGCGCTCGGCGCGCAGATCATGGCCTTCCGCCACCGGCTCGTGCGAGGGCTCGCGCCCTACGTCCGGGCCGCGTACGACCAGGTGAGCGCGGGCCAGGGCGAGGCCGTCGTCGCCTATCGGCCCTCTCTCGACCAGCACCGCGGCGACGAGGAGCGCGATCCCGCCGAGCAGGACTCCGCCACCCCGCCCGAGGCGCTGCTCGAGGCCCGGCTGCTCGAGGCGCTCGCACGGGTGCGGCCTAAGGAGCTCGACCGTGGCGTGTGCCTGGTGGGGCCGCACCGCGACGACCTCCTGCTGACCATCGGCGGACTTCCCGCCAAGGGGTACGCGAGCCACGGAGAGTCGTGGTCGCTCGCCCTGGCCCTGCGGCTCGCCGCCTACGACGTCCTGACCCTCGGTCCCGCCGCCGGCGCGGAGGGCGAGGCGCCGGACGACTGGTTCCCGCTCGGCCAGGACGCGGAGCCGGTGCTCGTCCTCGACGACGTCTTCGCCGAGCTCGACGTGCGTCGCCGGGAACGCCTCGCGCACCGGGTGGTCGACGCGAGCCAGGTGCTCGTGACCGCCGCGGTCCCGGGCGACGTTCCCGACGAGCTGGCGGGGGCGAGGTTCGACGTCATGGCCGGCGAGGTCTCGCGTGTCCTCTGACCGGTCGCGGCCCGAGCCCGACGCCGTGCCCCCGGGCGAGACCCTGCCTGCTGGCGAGGTCACCCCTGCGGACCAGGTCGGGCGCAGCCTGCTGGACCGGGTCAAGGCGACCGCGCGGGAGCGGGGTGCCCGGCCGGGCACTCCGGTGCGCCGAGCCGTCTCGACGGCGGGTTCCGGTCCGGGGCCGAGCGGCCGCGACCCCCAGCTCCTCGGTTCCACGCTCGAGTCGCTGTTCCGCGCGCAGGGATGGCAGGAGCAGGTCAGCGTCGGCGGCGTGGTCGGACGCTGGCGGCAGATCGTCGGCGACGAGGTCGCCGCGCACTGCAGGCCGGAGCACTTCGAGGACCAGGTGCTCACCGTGCGCACGGACTCGACGGCCTGGGCCACGCAGCTGTCGCTGCTGTCGGGCCAGATCCTGGCCGCGATCGCGCGTGACATCGGTGAGGGCGCGGTCAGCGAGCTCGTCGTCCGCGGCCCTGGCGGGCCGGGTTTCGGCCGGGGTCGACGCTCGGTGCGTGGCCGGGGCCCGCGCGACACCTTCGGCTGAGGGTCCCCGGGGCGGGTCGCAGGGAGCAGATCGAGAGGGCGGAGCCGAGAAAACGGCCCTCTGAGGCGAGCAGGGTGGTCGGTGACCAGGGATACCCGAGCGGACCCTGCTCGCGCCGAAGGTGCCGAATATGGCTCAGATCCGCACAGGTCGGTCGATCTCGGGGTAGAATGACGCTGTTGTTCGACCGGCCCGTCGAGGTCGACGAGGCAGCGCGTCGGACGCCCGTCGCACTTTCTCCGTCCGCGCCGCCCGTGCCCGGTCGCGCGCAGGGGGCGGCCGACCGGCCGATCACGACGAGAGCAACGACACCAAGGAGCTGTGCTGCCCGTGGCAGAGGAAAACGCGCCCGAGTCTTCGAACGAGGTCGGCTACGACGCCAGTGACATCACCGTTCTCGAAGGTCTCGAGGCGGTCCGCAAGCGGCCAGGCATGTACATCGGCTCCACCGGCGAGCGGGGGCTGCACCACCTGGTCTACGAGGTCGTGGACAACTCGGTGGACGAGGCCCTCGCGGGCTACTGCGACCACATCGAGGTCACGCTGCTGGCCGACGGCGGCGTCCGGGTCTCCGACAACGGGCGCGGGATCCCCGTGGCGGAGCACCCCACCGAGAAGAAGCCGACGGTCGAGGTCGTCATGACCATCCTGCACGCCGGCGGCAAGTTCGGCGGGGGCGGCTACGCGGTCTCCGGTGGCCTGCACGGCGTCGGCATCTCCGTGGTCAACGCGCTCTCGTCCAAGGTCGAGACCGAGGTGCGCCGCGACGGCTTCCACTGGTTCCAGGCCTTCGCCGACGGCGGCAGGCCCGTCGGCAGTCTGCGTCAGGGCGAGGCGACCGAGGAGACGGGCACCATCCAGACCTTCTGGGCGGACGGCACGATCTTCGAGACCACCGAGTACGACTTCGAGACGCTCCGCGCCCGCTTCCAGCAGATGGCCTTCCTCAACAAGGGGCTGCGCATCACGCTCACGGACGAGCGCGCCGTCGCGCTCGACGTCGAGGACGAGGTCACCGGCGTCGACGACGAGACCGCGCCGGACGCGCCGCGCGTCGTTAGCTACAGGTACGACAACGGCCTCAAGGACTACGTCGACCACCTCAACGCGACGAAGAAGTACGACATCGTCAACCCCGACGTCATCGACATCGAGGCCGAGGACGTCGAGCGACGGATCAGCGTCGAGATCGCCATGCAGTGGACGACGGCGTACTCCGAGTCGGTGCACACCTTCGCGAACACGATCTCCACGACCGAGGGCGGCACGCACGAGGAGGGCTTCCGTGCGGCGCTGACCTCCCTGGTCAACCGCTACGCCCGGGCCAAGGCGATCATCAAGGAGAAGGACGACAACCTCACCGGCGACGACATCCGCGAGGGACTGACCGCCGTCATCTCGATCAAGCTCGGCGAGCCGCAGTTCGAGGGCCAGACCAAGACCAAGCTCGGCAACACGGAGGCCAAGACCTTCGTGCAGTCCGTGGTCAACGACCGCTTCGGCGACTGGCTCGACTCGCACCCCACCGAGGCCCGCGACATCATCCGCAAGGCCATCCAGGCCTCCCAGGCGCGCCTGGCCGCTCGCAAGGCGCGCGAGGCCACGCGGCGCAAGGGGCTGCTGGAGTCCAACTCGATGCCCGGCAAGCTCAAGGACTGCCAGTCGAACAAGCCTGAGGAGTGCGAGATCTACATCGTCGAGGGCGACTCGGCCGGTGGTTCCGCGGTGCGTGGTCGCAACCCGCACAACCAGGCGATCATGCCGCTGCGCGGCAAGATCCTGAACGTGGAGCGGGCCCGCCTCGACCGTGCGCTGAGCAACAACGAGGTCCAGGCGCTCATCACGGCCTTCGGCACCGGCATCGGCGAGGACTTCGACATCTCCAAGCTGCGGTACCACAAGATCGTGCTCATGGCCGACGCCGACGTCGACGGCCAGCACATCTGCACGCTGCTGCTGACGCTGCTCTTCCGGTACATGCGCCCGCTCATCGAGCAGGGGCACGTCTACCTCGCCCAGCCGCCGCTGTACCGCCTCAAGTGGTCCAACGCCCCGCACGACTACGTGTACTCCGACCGGGAGCGCGACGCGTTCCTGCAGGCGGGCCTGGCAGCCGGCAAGCGCATCCCGAAGGACAACGGCATCCAGCGCTACAAGGGCCTGGGCGAGATGGACTACTCCGAGCTGTGGGACACCACCATGGACCCCGCGCACCGCACGCTCCTGCAGGTCACCCTCGACGACGCGGCCGCTGCGGACGAGACGTTCTCGATCCTCATGGGCGAGGACGTGGAGTCACGGCGCAGCTTCATCCAGCGCAACGCCAAGGACGTCCGTTTCCTCGACATCTGACCGGCCCGCTCGCGCCGGTCGAGCAGACCGCCGAGACCCCGTTCGCCGGTCGAGCAGGCCCCCCAGGGCCATATCGAGACCCATCCGCACCAGCGTCATGACGAAAGGCAGCTCGTGAGCGACGACCAGACCCCGAGCACTCCCCCGGCCTCGGGCAACCCTCTGGAGCCTGACGGCACGACGCCCGAGGGCGCGGCCCTGGCCGTGCAGCACGACCGCGTCGAGCAGGTCGACCTGCAGCTCGAGATGCAGCGCTCGTACCTCGACTACGCGATGAGCGTCATCGTCGGTCGCGCGCTGCCGGACGTGCGTGACGGGCTCAAGCCCGTGCATCGCCGTGTCCTCTACGCGATGTTCGACGGCGGCTACCGCCCCGACCGTGCGTTCTCGAAGTGCTCCCGCGTCGTCGGCGACGTCATGGGCAAGTTCCACCCGCACGGCGACTCGGCCATCTACGACGCGCTGGTGCGTCTGGTCCAGGACTGGTCGCTGCGCTACCCGCTCGTCGCCGGCCAGGGCAACTTCGGCTCCCCCGGCAACGACCCCGCCGCCGCCCCCCGGTACACCGAGTGCCGCATGGCCCCCATCGCCATGGAGATGGTCCGGGACATCGAGCGCAACACGGTCGACTTCCAGGACAACTACGACGGCCGCACGCAGGAGCCCGTCGTCCTTCCCTCGCGCTTCCCGAACCTGCTGGTCAACGGCTCCGCCGGCATCGCCGTCGGCATGGCCACGAACATCCCGCCGCACAACCTGCGCGAGGTGGCCGAGGGCGTGAAGTGGCACCTGGAGCACCCCGAGGCGAGCCGCGAGGAGCTGCTCGAGGCGCTCATCGCGCGCATCAAGGGCCCGGACTTCCCCACCGGCGCGACGATCCTGGGTCGGCGCGGCATCGAGGACGCCTACCGCACCGGGCGCGGCTCGATCACCATGCGCGCCGTGGTCAACGTCGAGGAGATCCAGGGACGCATCTGCCTGGTGGTCACCGAGCTGCCGTACCAGGTCAACCCGGACAACCTCGCCGAGAAGATCGCCCAGCTCGTCAAGGACGGTCGCATCCAGGGCATCGCGGACATCCGCGACGAGACCTCCGGCCGCACCGGCCAGCGCCTCGTCGTCGTGCTCAAGCGCGACGCCGTCGCCAAGGTCGTGCTCAACAACCTGTACAAGCACACCCAGCTCCAGGACAACTTCGGCGCGAACATGCTCGCCCTGGTCGACGGCGTGCCGCGCACCCTGAGCCTCGATGCCTTCATCCGGCACTGGACCACCCACCAGCTCGACGTCGTCGTGCGGCGCACGCGGTTCCTCCTGGCCGAGGCCGAGGAGAAGATCCACATCCTGCGCGGGTACCTCAAGGCGCTCGACGCGCTCGACGAGGTCATCGCGCTCATCCGTCGCTCCCCCACCGTCGAGGAGGCCCGTGCCGGCCTCATCGAGCTGCTGGGCGTGGACGAGGTGCAGGCCACCGCGATCCTCAACCTGCAGCTGCGCCGTCTGGCCGCCCTCGAGCGGCAGAAGATCCTCGACGAGCACGCCGAGCTCGAGCGCCAGATCGACGACCTCAACGACATCCTCGCCAAGCCGGAGCGCCAGCGCGCCATCGTCGGCTCGGAGCTGCAGGAGATCGTCGACCGCTACGGCGACGAGCGCCGGACGACGATCCTGCCCTTCGACGGTGAGGTCTCGATCGAGGACCTGATCGCCGAGGAGGAGATCGTCGTCACGATCACCCGCGGCGGCTACGCCAAGCGCACGCGCTCGGACGCGTACCGGGCGCAGCACCGTGGCGGCAAGGGCGTGCGAGGGGCGCAGCTGCGCCAGGACGACCTGGTCGACCACTTCTTCGTCACGACGACGCACCACTGGCTGCTGTTCTTCACGAACCTGGGCCGGGTGTACCGCGCCAAGGGCTACGAGCTGCCCGAGGGCGGCCGCGACGCCAAGGGTCAGCACGTGGCGAACCTGCTGGCCTTCCAGCCCGGGGAGACCATCGCCCAGGTGCTCGACATCCCCGACTACGAGGCCGCGGAGTACCTGGTGCTCGCCACCCGGCGCGGCCTGGTCAAGAAGACGCGGCTGGCGGAGTACAACTCACCGCGCTCCGGTGGCCTGATCGCGATCAAGCTGCGCGAGGACGGCGACGGCGAGTCGGACGAGCTGGTCTCCGCGCGGATCGTGGACCCGAGCGACGACCTCGTGCTCGTCTCGCGGCACGGGATGTCGCTGCGCTTCACCGCGACGGACGAGGCGCTGCGGCCGCTGGGCCGCTCGACGTCGGGCGTCGCAGGCATGCGCTTCCGCGACGGTGACGACCTGCTCGCCCTCGACGTCGTCCGCCCCGGCTCGTACCTGTTCACCGTGACCGAGGGCGGTCTGGCCAAGCGCACCGAGCTCACCACGGACCAGTACCGGGTCCAGGGCCGCAACGGCTACGGCGTCAAGGTTGCGAACCTTCCCGAGGCGAGGGGCGACCTGGTCGGCGCGCTCGTCGTGGAGGAGGACGACGAGGTGCTCGTCATCATGGAGCACGGCAAGATCGTGCGCTCGGCGGTCAGCGAGGTGAACCCGACCGGGCGTACCTCGCAGGGCGTCATCTTCGCCAAGCCCGACAAGGGCGACCGCATCATCGGTGTGGCGCGCAACGTGGAGCGGAACCTGGAGCAGACGCTCGACCAGGAAGACGACGGCGAGGCCGCGGAGACGGCTCCCGCCGAGGCTGCGGACCAGTCCTCGTCGGAGGGCGGCCAGCAGACCGACGCGCAGGGGTGAGCGGCCCTGACGCACGCTCTCCAGGCGCGTCAGGCACAATGAACCGATGGGCAAGAAGGACGAGGCGCGGAAGAGCCCGGGCCTGACCGAGAACCCCGTGGCGCTGTCGGTCATGAGGACGAACGCCGAGAACCACGATGAAGGAGCCGATGCGGTGAGCACGAAGACGCCCAAGGGTGCCACGACCAAGACCCCGACGGGCGGCGCCGGCGGTCGAGGCTCGGACGCCGCGGCTCCGGAGCGCACATCCGTGCGCGGCACCGCGTCGAACAGCACCTCGGGGTCGTCCTCCGCCGGTGGCGGCGCCTCGGGCACGGGCGAGCGCCCGGCCTCGGTGCCCCCGGCCGGCGGTGCTGCGCGCCCGGCGGCCGTGCCGGTGGGCAAGGCCCCGTCGGGCGCGGCCCCCTCGGGTCTCGCTGCGGGCGCCGGCCCGCGCCGGGTCCGCCTCGGGGTCACCCGGATCGACCCGTGGTCTGTCCTGAAGTTCTCCTTCCTCATGTCGTTCGCGATCGGCATCATCATCGTGGTGGGCGCCGCGATGCTCTGGTACCTGCTCAACGGGCTGCACGTCTTCACGACCATCAACGACACCGTCGCGGAGATCGCCGGCGACGAGACGAAGATCAACATCCTCGACGCCGTGACCTTCTCGCGGACCGTGTCGCTCGCGACGATCATCGCCCTCGTCGACATCGTGCTGCTGACCGTGCTCTCCACCATCTTCGCGTTCCTGTACAACATCACGTCCGCACTGGTCGGCGGGGTCACGGTGACCCTGTCCGACGAGTGAGCCGCGGCTGACCCGGTCCCGCCCGGGCGCGTCCCGCCGGTTTGAGCGGGGGCGTCCCCGTGCGGTAAGGTCAGACGCCGCAGCACAGTTCGCCCGCGAGGGTGGCTGCGTGCTGCTCGGGCCTTTAGCTCAGGCGGTTAGAGCGCTTCCCTGATAAGGAAGAGGTCGGAGGTTCAAGTCCTCCAAGGCCCACGATCGACTCTCCACGAGGAGGCACGATGAAGAAGGTCCTGATCGTCGCACTGCTGGCCGGGCTCGGCTACGTGGCGTGGAAGAAGCTCACGGAGGACGACGCCGAGCGCGACCTCTGGTCGTCGGTCACCGACGACGTCTGATCGGGCCTCCCGGCCCGGTCGAACACCCGCAGCGCTGGCCCGCGATCCTTGTGATCGACGGGCCGAGCCGCTTCACGGGGCCATGGCGCAATTGGTAGCGCACCTGCTTTGCAAGCAGGGGGTTAGGGGTTCGAGTCCCCTTGGCTCCACCATTCCGGGCCGCGGCTACCCAAGGCTTGATCGCGATGCCGACGAGCCGCGACGGCATCGGGACCCTCGAACCCGAGGTCGCCTGAACCCGCCGCTGGTGCGAGACTCGGGCGAGGGCCCGACGGCGATGGCGCCACACCTCGAGGGAGCGCACCGAGATGAGATCACTTCGATACTCGATCAACGTCACGCTCGACGGCTGCTGCCACCATGAGGCGGGGCTCCCGCCGGACGAGGAGTCGATGGCCTACTGGACCGCGGAGATGGAACGCGCTGACGCCCTGCTGCTCGGTCGGGTGACCTACGGGATGATGGAGCAGGCGTGGCGGCGTCCGGCCACGGGCGCCTGGCCCGACTGGATGGATGAGTGGGAGATCCCGTTCGCCGAGGCCATCGACGGGGCGAGGAAGCACGTCGTCTCGAGCACGTTGAGCGAGGTCGACTGGAACGCCGAGCTGGTGCGGGGGGATCTGGGGCAGGCGGTTCAGCGGCTCAAGGAGGAGCCCGGCGAGAGCCTGTGGGTGGGCGGTGTGACGCTCCCCCGGGCGCTGGCAGATCTGGGGCTCATCGACGAGTACGAGTTCCTCGTGCAGCCGGTCCTCGCCGGGCACGGGCCGACGTTGCTCGCCGGCCTGCACGATCGCGTCCGGCTCGAGCCGGTCGGTCGCCACGAGCTCCGGTCGGGCGCGGTCGCCCTGCGGTACCGACCCGTGCCGGCGCCCCAGGCGGGGCATGGCGGGGCGGTCGGATGAACGAGGTGGCGTGGTCCGTTCGCCGGCGGCGCGTCGACGACGACGACCTCGCGCAGCTCGTCGAGCAGATCAACCGGGCGACGATGGAGGACGGCGAACCGGTCACTCTCGGGTCGTTGTCCGAGCTCCTGGCCGATGACGACCACCTCTTCCTCACGGTGCATGCCGGAGCCCAGCTGGCCGGCACGCTCCATGCGATCCACCACCTCCACCCCTCCAGCCGCCGGGAGCTGTACGTCGACGAGGTCGACACCGACGAGGCGTTCCGGCGCCAGGGCGTCGCCGCGGCGATGATGCGCGAGGCGTGCGACATCGCAGCCCGGGCCGGGGCCTCGGCCGTGTGGCTCGCCACGGGAGAGCGAAACACGGCGGCGCGGGCGCTGTACGACTCTCTCGGGGCTCCCGAGCCCGAGCGGGTCGTGATGTACACCTTCATGCCAGGCTCCGTCGGGAGTCAGGAATGACCGCGCGGGGCGCGCTCCGGCCCCCGTAGGCTCGGACCATGAGCACGCCCGACCCGTTCGTGCAGGCCTCGCCGCTGCGCAAGCTGGCCCTGACCGTGCGGTTCCTGCTCGAGCTCGCGCTGCTCACCGGTGCGGGGGTGCTCGGGTCGCATGCGGCGGGCTGGCCGGTGGCCGTCCTCGCGGTCGTCGTGGTGGCAGCCCTGTGGGGGCTGTTCCTCTCCCCCAAGGCGCCCGTCGTGCTTCCCGAGGGTGTGCGGCTGCTCCTCGAGTCCGCGCTGGTGCTCGGCGTCGCGGCGGGGTTGTTCGTCATCGGTCCTGCCGCCGTCGCGGGCGTCGGGGCGGGGCTGTGGGTCGTCGACCGAGCCGTCCTCGCGCTCGTGCGGGAGTGAGCGGGCGCCCCGCTCCGGTCCCTGGTGCTCAGAGCGCGTCCGGGTGAGGAGCCGTGCTCCTCACCGGACGCCCTCGCCTCGCTCCCCCTCGTGCCGTGCCGCGGCATCGATGACGGCGGTCGCGGCGGTGTGGACGGCCATGAGCTGCTCGAGGCTCAGCCCGCTCGCCGCGCGTACCTCGCCCGGCACGCTCCGTGCCCGTTCCCGCAGCGCGCGTCCGGTGGTGGTGAGGCTGACGTGGACCACGCGCGCGTCGTCGTCGTCGCGGCTCTTGGCGAGTAGCTCGGCCTGCTCGAGGCGGCGCAGCAGGGGCGACAGCGTGCCGGCGTCGAGCCGCAGGCGGCCGGCGAGCGCTCCCACGGTGGTGCTGGTGCCGCGCCGGTCGTCCTCCCACAGCGCCAGCATGACGAGGTACTGAGGGTGCGTGAGCCCGAGCTCGGCGAGCACCGGGCGGTACAGCGAGACGATCGAGCGAGCACCCGCCACCATCGCGAAGCAGACCTGCGCGTCGAGCGCCAGCGGGTCGGTCTCCATGAGCGTGCGGAGATCCTCGGGTGCGGTCACGCACCCACCATACTCGTCGATGAGATACAGTGAGAGCACCAATCATTGGTGCACCAAACAAAGTGCGAGGAAGGGGCGGGGCCATGAGCCGCAAGCGGTCGAACGAGCAGGACAGGCCACGTGTTGGGCGCCTGCGCTCCTGGGCGACGAAGCTCGACCGGGCGGTGCTGCCGGTCTTCGGCCCGGCCCAGATCACCCGTGACGAGATCGAGCGTGAGCCCGACCCGGCGCTCGAGGCGCGTCACGCCCAGATCCAGGCGGACTTCGAGGTCCACACGACCCTGGGCGGTCACCGCTACCTCACGACCCGCGACTGACGATCCGGTGCGGACCGCTCCTGTCGTGCAGGCCGAGGCCTGACCGGCCGGGGACGTGCGCAGGGTCAGGACCCGTTGCCGTCGCTCTCGGAGGACTGGTCGCTGCTCGACCCGCCACCGCCGCCCTGCTGGGTGCTCGATCCGCCGCCGGACGCCGATCCGCTCTCGCCGGAGCCCTGCCCGGACCCCTGGTCGGCGCCCCCGTCCCGTGACGGCGGACGTCCCTGCCCGTCACTCGGGCCGCCCGGCTGACCGTCTCCGCCGCCCTGCCAGCCGGGGCCGCCTCCGCCCGGACGGTCCCCGAACCGGCTGCTGCCACCGTGGTCCCCGGTGACGTGACCGACCGCGAACCCTCCCACGCCGCCGACGACGAGGGCCCCGGCGAGCCCGGCAGCGATGGTCGCTCTGCGCAGGGAGTGCCTCGCCGGCGTGCGTGGCGTCGACGCGCCCGCGGGGGCCGAGGGCGTGGTCGGAGGCACCGGGGCTGCCGGGGCCGGGGGCGCAGCGCTGGGCACGGGGGCCGCCGGAGGGCCCGCTGTCGCAGCGGTGGGCGCGGCAGGCACGGGCGGGAGCTGCTGCGTGGCAAGGTCGGGCGCACCCGTCGAGGGCCCCGTCCGGCCCTCGCCGGACGGGGTGTCGTGAGGCGTCGTGCTGTCCTGCGTCATGGTTCCTCCAGGTCTGGTCGAGAGCTCCAGCCTGCGAGCCGGTCCTGAGGAGGAGGCCGCCGAGCGCTGTGGTCCTCCTGTGGGATCCCCAGCGTGCGCCGGTGGTGACGGGTCAGCGGTCGCCCGTCGTCGCGGGTGTGCGGCGGCGCCTGCTCGACATCGACGTCGTCACTCGCAGACCGTGCCGTCGCCGTCGGCGTCGCGGTACCAGTCGTACTCCGGGTCGACGCCGTCTGCATACGGCCCGTAGCCTTCCGCCTTCGCCTCGGCACAGGTGGCGAACCGGGGATCCTCCTCCGTCCCCGTCTTCGTCTCTTTCTTCCGCGTCTCCTTCGTGCTCGCGCCGTCCCCGCTCGAGGAGCTCGTCGATGTGCGTGAGGGCGTGCTCTCGCCCGTGCGACCGTGGGTCGCCTTGGTGGGCACCGGGTGCGACCGGTAGGTCGTCTGTGCGGGGCAGGAGTCGAGCACCCTCGACATGGCGCTCTTCTCGGCCTTCGTCACCCACAGCCCGTACTTCGCCTTCACGCTGATCTGCAGCGCGACGTAGGTGCAGCGGAAGGCCTTGCGGGACGGCAGCCAGGCCGACGCGTCGCTCGCGAGCTTCTGCCCGTTCGACGCGCCGTCGACCGCGAGCAGGTTGAGCGGGTCGTTGGCGAAGGCCTTGCGCTCGTCCGCGTCCCACGCCTGCGCGCCGGTCACCCAGGAGCTGGCGAGGGCGACCACGTGGTCGATCTGCACCTCGAGCGAGGTCACGTTCCCTCGCACGAAGTCGATCGTCTCTCCTGTGTACGGCGAGACGACGCGGCCGCCGGTGACGATGCAGAAGTGCGTGCCCTCGCGGTACGTCTTGTCCGTGAGGTCGCGGTCGAGCACGTCGTTGCGGGTGTCGCACCCGTTGTGGTCGACGTCCGACCAGGCGGGGCCGTACTCCAGGCGGTCGTAGCCGGTCATGGCCGCCTTGCCCTTGACGGTGAGCCGGTCGAGCGCCGCGGTCGCCCGCGTGGAGGTCGCGATGAGGCCGGTGGTCGTCGCCGGGTCGGAGGCGCCGCCGTCGGAGGGGCTGCCCTTGCCAGGCTTCGCGCTCTTCGAGGGTGCGTCGGCGGGATCCGTGGGCTTCGTCGTCGTGCCCGGTACCGCCGAGCGCGAGGCCGTGGGGGCCGACGTGACTCGGCTCCCGGCGTGGTCGGTGCCGACACCGGTCTCGCACGCGGCGAGGGACAGGGTCAGTCCCGCGAGCAGGGCGAGGGCCCGGAGGGAGACGCGGCGGCGAGGCATGGGGGACACGTTAGCCGAGGGGTGCGACAGGGCCGGGGAGGGGAGGAAGAGGTCTCGACGCGGGCCTGGCGGCCCTGCTCGACCGGCTGGGGTGGGGGGCGATGCTCGACCGGCGGGGCCGCGGCCGGGGCCGGTCAGTCGATCTCGGCGTGGTGGTCGTGGTCGGGCACGCCCTTGCGCCAGTACCCGGTCAGGGTGAAGGAGCCCGGCGGCATTCCCACGGTCTCGCGCAGGTAGGGCTTGATGCCGCGCAGCGAGGTCGCCTCGCCCGCCACGACCACGAAGCCGCGGTCCGCGGGGCGGGTGCCGTCCTCGAGCGCCTCCGTGAGCGCGTCGGCGAGCAGCGTCGTCGTGCCCGGTGCCGCCTCCCCGCGCAGCAGCCAGTGCGCCGTCACCTCGGCACGCGTGGGAAGCTCCGGGGCGTGCTCGGGGGACTGGATCTCGGCGAGCAGGGTCACGCGCGCGCCCTGAGGCGCCTGGGCGAGCCAGCGTGCGGCCATCGGCAGGCCGGTGTCGTCGACGGCCAGCAGGTACCAGTCGAGGTCCTGGCGCACCACCTTGGAGCTCTTCGGGCCGAGCATCGCGAGGCGGTCGCCCACCTGGGCGCGCGCGGCCCACGCCCCTGCGACGCCCTGCACGGGATCCCCGTGCTGGACGACGTCGACCTCGATCCAGCCGGCCTGCGGGTCGACGGCGCGCAGCGTGTAGTCACGGCGCGGCGGGTGCGCGTCGCCGGGGCGTGCGGCATCGTCGAAGACGAGCTTGACGTGGTCCATCGGCCCGACCGACGCGAGGTCGCGCAGGTCGTCGCCCGTGAAGCGCAGGCGCACGACCGACGGCGTGGGGCGCGCGACGGCGCTCACCGTGATCTCGCGACGGCGCAGCTCGTGCGGGACCTTGGTGACGTAGGGGGCCTGAGGGGTCTCAGTCACTGGCGGTACCCCGCGAGGAAGCTGCCGAAGCGCTCGAGCGCCTCCTCCAGGTCCCGCGCCCACGGCAGGATGACGACCCGCAGGTGGTCCGGCGTCGGCCAGTTGAACCCGGTGCCCTGCGTGAGCAGGATCTTCTCCTGCAGCAGCAGGTCGAGGACGAGCTTCTCGTCGTCGTGGATCTGGTGCACCTCGGGGTCCAGCCGCGGGAACGCGTACATCGCTCCCTGCGGCTCGACGCACGAGACGCCGGGGATCGAGTTGAGCACGCGGTGCGCGGTGTCGCGCTGCTCGAGCAGCCGGCCGCCGGGCAGGATCAGGTCGTCGATGCTCTGGTAGCCGCCGAGCGCCACCTGGATCGCGTGCTGCGCGGGGACGTTGGGGCACAGGCGTGTCGAGGCGAGCAGGTTGATGCCCTCCAGGAACCCCTTGGCGTGGTCCTTCGGGCCGGTGATGACCACCCAGCCGGAGCGGTAGCCCGCCACCCGGTAGGTCTTGGACAGCCCGTTGAACGTCAGGCACAGCAGGTCCGGCGCGAGCGTCGCGATCGAGGTGTGCTGGGCCCCGCCGTACAGGATCCGGTCGTAGATCTCGTCGGCGAGGATCAGGAGCCCGTGCTCCCGGGCCAGGTCGACGATCCTCGCGAGCACCTCGGGCGAGTACACCGCACCTGTGGGGTTGTTCGGGTTGATGACGACGATCGCCTTGGTGCGCGGCGTGATCTTCGCGGCGATGTCCTCGATGCTGGGGTTCCAGCCGTCGGACTCGTCGCACAGGTAGTGCACGGGCGTCCCGCCCGCCAGGCTCGTCATCGCGGTCCACAGCGGGTAGTCCGGCGCCGGGATCAGCACCTCGTCGCCCGTGTCGAGCAGGGCCTGGAGCGTCATCGTGATCAGCTCGCTGACGCCGTTGCCCAGGTACACGTCGTCGACGTCGAACTCCGGGAAGCCCGGCACGGTCTCGTAGCGGGTGACGATCGCACGACGCGCCGGCAGGATGCCGCGCGAGTCCGAGTAGCCCTGCGAGAAGGGAAGCGCCGCGATCATGTCCCGCACGATCACGTCCGGGGCGTCGAAGCCGAAGGTCGCCGGGTTCCCGATGTTCAGCTTGAGGATGCGGTGACCCTCGGCCTCCAGGCGCGCCGCTTCCGCCGCGACCGGCCCCCGGATCTCGTAGAGGACGTTCTTCAGCTTCGAGGACTGGTCGAACGTCCGGCGCGGTCGCGAGGACGGGGGAGATGTGGTGGTCACCTGCCCCATCCTGCCACCGTCGTGCCTGCCCGGGCGGGGATTATTCGCCGGACGGCTCCTCGTCGCCGGCCCCGCGTGCGGTCGTGCCCGCACCCTTCGCGCCGGTGCTCCCGGGCTTGCCGCCTGTGCCGCCCGACGACGGCTTGGCGCTCCCCGAGGACTTGCGCGGGCCGGGCCGCGGCGCTTTGGCAGCGGCGTCGGCGATCTTCGCCCCGGCCTCCTCGGCCACGGCCTTCGCCCTCGCCGCGGGCTTGCGGACGGCGTCCTTCGCGTCGTCGACGGCGCCCGAGACCTTGTCGCCCACCTGCTCCCCGAGCTCCTCGACCTTCTCGGCCACCTTGCCGCCGACCTCACGGCCACGGGCCACGGTCGCCCCGGCGGCGGCACCCACGGCCTCGGCGGCGTCCCCGACCGCGTCCCGGGCGTCGTCGACCACGCCCGCACGACCGCGCTGCTCGTCGCGGTCCCAGGGCTCGGCCCACGGGTCGGTGACGGGCTGCGTGCGCCGCCACAGCACGTAGGCACCGGCCACGCCGGCCGCCGTGCCCAGCACCCACCACTTGGCGGAGCCGCCCTTCTTCCTGCCCTCGGCCTTGGCGGCGGCGGCCGCGAGGCGGTCGCTCGCCTGCTGCGCCTTGCGAGCGGCCTTCGCCGCCGCCTTGTCCGCCTTGCCCGAGACCTTGCCCACGACCTTCTCCGCACGGTCGGCGACCTTGCTCGCCATCGTGTCCGCGGCGGCGCTCGCCGCGCTCGCGGCCCCCGCCCCGCGCTGCGCGGCCTGATCGGCGGCGTCGTTGAGGGCGGCGACCAGCTTGGGGAGGATCGAGTCGACCAGCTTGTCGTGCGCGGTGTCGATCATGGGCGCCGCCTTGTCGGCCGCCTTCTCGACGAGGGGAGCAGCAGTCTTCACGGACTCGTCCCGCAGGTCCTCCAGCTTGGGCGTCACCCACTCGACGAAGTGCTCGATGCGCGGCTGCCCCCACTCCTTGGCGGCGACAGCGGCCTCCTTGGCGCTCGCGGCGGCCTCCTTCGCGGCGGCGGCGGTCACCTCCTTGGCCTGGGCGGCGCGTGCCGCCCGCTCCTCCTTGGTCTCGCCGACGACCTTGGTCAGCGACTCGCGGATGCTCTTGGCCATCGTGCGCTCCATTCGTCCGGTCCCGTCGGGAGAGGTCTTCCTCTACTCTGCCATCTTTGGCCGTCGGCGCGCGCGTGAAAGAATGGCGGCATGTTCGCAACGATCCACACCTCCGCGGGTGACATCCGCGTCGAGCTGTACCCCGACCACGCGCCCACGACGGTCCAGAACTTCACGGGGCTCGCCACGGGCTCCCGGGAGTGGACGGACCCGGCCTCGGGTGCCACCCGCAGCGACGCGCTGTACGACGGCACCATCTTCCACCGGGTCATCCCGGGCTTCATGATCCAGGGCGGTGACCCCCTCGGCACCGGCACCGGGGGTCCCGGCTACACCTTCGACGACGAGATCCACCCGGAGCTCGCGTTCACCGAGCCCTACCTGCTCGCCATGGCGAACGCCGGCAAGCGGCTGAACCCCATCACCGGCCAGGTGGGCGGCACGAACGGCTCGCAGTTCTTCATCACCGTCGAGCCGACGGCCTGGCTCACCGGCAAGCACACGATCTTCGGCAAGGTGGCGGACGACGAGTCCCGCGCCGTCGTCGACGCGATCGCGGCGACCCCGACCCGCCCCGGCGACCGCCCGGTCGAGGACGTGACGATCACCTCGATCGAGATCTCCCAGGACTGACCCGAACCGAGCCCCTGGCACGCCCGCCCCGGTCCCCCGACCTGGGCGGGCGTGCGCACACCCGGAGGACATCGTGACCTACCCGACCACGTCGTACGGCTCGCCGCAGGAGCCTCCGGTGTGCCCGCGGCACCCCGACCGGGTGTCGTACGTGCGCTGCCAGCGGTGCGGGCGCCCCACCTGCCCGGAGTGCGCGCGGACCGCGCCCGTCGGCGTCCAGTGCGTGGACTGCGTCGCGGAGCAGGCGAAGGCCCAGCCCCGCACCCGGCCCGTCGGCCTGGGCCCGCGGGGCCCGGTCGCCACCTACGCGATCATCGGGCTGACGGCGCTGAGCTTCCTGCTGCAGCAGGTGCTGCCCTACGAGGACTGGGAGGGGCGGCTGATCTTCGCGCCGAGCGTCGGGCACGGCGAGCCCTGGCGGCTGCTGACCGTCGCCCTCCTGCACGCGAACATCCTGCACATCCTGATGAACATGTGGGCGTTGTGGGTGGTGGGGCCGTTCCTCGAGGCCGCGCTCGGACGGGCCCGCTTCGTCGCGCTGTACGTGCTCTCGGCGATCGGTGGTTCCGTGCTGCTCACGGTCCTCGCCCAGCACGACTGGGACCTGTGGCGCACGGGGAACGTGGGCGCCTCCGGGGCGGTCTTCGGCCTGTTCGGGGCGGTGCTCGTGGTGCTCCGGCGCACGGGGGGCAACGCCCGATCGATGCTGGTGGTGATCGGGGTCAACCTGGTCTTCGGCTTCGTCGTCGCGAACATCGCCTGGCAGGCCCACGTCGGGGGCCTGCTGGTGGGGACCGCTCTCGGTGCCGCGTACGCCTACCTGCCGCGTGCATACCGACGCTGGGGCTCGGTGGGCGCCACGGCGGTGACGGCGGTCGTGCTCGCCGCGGCCGCGTCCTGGGTGTACGCGTCCACCGAGCTCCCCTTCCTCTGACCGAGGGGCGGCGGCGTCGATCTGGGCCCTGACGGGTTCGCCACCGGCCGAGTCACACCGATGTAATTACAACCGGGTAGTTATCCACAGCGCCGTCCACCGGTGTGGACAGCCCCCGAAGGGACCGGCCACGTCGTGGAGAGAGCGGCGCGGAAGGAGCGCGCGGCGCGGCGGAGCCGCGATGCCGGTCTGCCCCCGGCCGCCGCGTGGGCGCCGGTGGCTGCGACCGGTTACTTGTAGCGGGTGGAGAGCACGCCGCCGACAAGGATCAGGCCGAAGCCGTAGGCGATGTTCCAGTTGCCGCCGAGGCTGCTCCAGAAGGTCCAGTGCGCGGAGGTCAGGTAGTAGACGACCACCCACAGCAGCCCGACGATGAGCAGCGTGAGCATGGTCGGCACCAGCCAGGCGGGGTTGCCCGACGACGGCTTGCGCACCTGGACGGCGCCGTCCTTGCTGCTCTTGGCACGGGCGCGCGTCTGCTTCACCTTTGAAGGAGTCACGGGGGCAGTCGTGGCCGCAGGCTTCGCGTCGCCGGCGTCGGCTGCGGGTGTTTCGGGAGCGTTCGAGGTGGGCACGGGATAGTCCTGTCCTAGGGCGTGCAACGTATTCTGGTCTAGCCTAATGGCTTCGCGGGCCGGCGGAAGATCCCGGCCCGTTCCGAGCACGGGAGTCGCGCGCGGCCGGACCCGGTGCGCGGTCGGGCGGAGGGGGTCGCATGCAGCAGCGCGCGGTGCGCCGGCACAGCTGGCGAACGCTCCTCGCGGTCGCGCTCGTGCTCGCGCTCGCCGGCCTCATGTTCACGGCCAGCGCTCGGCTCGCCCGCGGCGGCGTGCGGCACCCGGAGAACCTCGCGGGGCTGGTGCAGCAGCGCAGCAACGAGGTGGCGAGCCTGAGCGCGCAGGTGTCCGCGCTCAGCGCCGAGGTCGACTCGCTCACCGGGTCCAGCACCGTCCCGCTGCCTACGCTCTCGGCGCGGCTGCGGCTCGCGACAGACCTGGCCGCGGGCGTCGGCGCCTTCAGCGGTCCCGGCGTCGTCGTCACGCTGCGCGACGCGTCGAGCGGGATCGTCCCCCCCGGCGCCGTCCCGGACGACCTCGTCGTCCACCAGCAGGACATCCAGGCGGTGGTCAACGCGCTGTGGGCCGGCGGTGCGGAGGCCGTGACCATCCAGGGCCAGCGCGTGACCACGCTCACCGCCGTGCGCTGCGTGGGCAACGTGCTCTACCTGCACGGACAGGTCTACTCCCCGCCCTACACCGTCGCCGCCGTCGGCTCGGCCGACGCCCTCGGCGCCGCGCTCGACGCCGATCCCACGATCGCGATCTACAAGGAGTACGTCCAGGCCTACGGCCTAGGGTGGGACGTCGTGACCGACCAGACCATCGAGGTCCCCGCCGCCGAGGGCTCCGCCATCCTGCACCAGGCCACGGTGCCGCAGGGGACGGACCTGTTCCGGTGACGGCGTCCACCGGCACCGGGCCGGCGGGCCGCCGGGGGGTGCCGGCGTGGGCGCCCGTGCCGGCCGCCGCTCCATCGCTGCGCGCCGACCGCCGTCGGGCGGACCACGCCGTGCGCGCGCCGCGGGCGGCGCGCCGCCCACCCTCGCGGGGCCTCGACGCCGTGCTGCGGGTCGTGGGCGTGGTCGGCGAGGTGATGATCACGGTCGGCGTGGTCGTGCTGCTCTTCCTGGCCTGGCAGCTGTGGTGGACGGACGTGGTCGCCGACCGCGCGCAGGCGGCGATCGTCAGCGAGCTGCAGTGGCAGGCACCCCCGGACGTCGCGGTGCCGGCTCTCCAGAAGCACACCGACGACCCGCCCGCCGAGCCCGTCCCCGCCCTCGGCGAGGTGTGGGCGACCCTCTACGTGCCCCGCTTCGGGGACCACTACGTGCGGCCCGTCGCCGAGGGCGTCGACAAGGAGACGATCCTCGACAAGGTCGGGGTCGGCCACTACCCGCAGACGTCGATGCCCGGTCAGATCGGCAACTTCGCCGTCGCCGGCCACCGCACCACCTTCGGCAAGCCGTTCACCCACATCGAGCGGCTCAGGAAGGGCGACGCCGTCGTGCTGCGCACCGAGACGACCTGGTACGTCTACAAGGTCACCGAGCACCTCATCGTGTACCCGGACCAGGTGGGGGTGCTCTCCCCGGTGCCGGACGAGGGGACCACCGTCAGCCCGGCGCCCGAGGACGGTGCCGGCGGTCGGTACCTCACCATGACGAGCTGCCACCCGCGCTACTGGGCGCTGCAGCGATACGTCGTGCACGGTGAGCTCGAGTACTGGGCGCCGGTCTCGTCCGGCGTGCCCGCGGAGCTCGACGGCGTCGACGTCTCCCAGGGGAAGAAGGGCTCATGAGCACGGACCTCACCCCCGGCCGGCGTAGCGCCGGCCCCACGCCGAGGAGGCGCTGATGTACGCGGCACTGTGGCGGGTGCTCCCCGGTCCCACCTGGCTCAAGACGGTCGAGCTGGTCGTGCTCGTGGGGGTCGTGGTCGCGGTCCTCTTCACGTGGGTCTTCCCCGCGATCGAGCCGCACCTGCCCGGGACCGACCAGACCGTTGGCTGAGGCGGCGGGGGTGACCCTGCGCCCCGCCCCCGGGCGCGGCGCAGGGTCACCACGCGTCCTCGTGGTGGACAACCACGACTCCTTCGTCCACACGATCGTGGGCTATCTCGAGGCGCTCGGCGCCGAGGTCACGGTGCTGCCGGAGGCGCGGGTCGTGCTCGAGGCGCTGCCCCCGCACGACGGCGTGCTCGTCTCTCCGGGCCCGGGATCGCCCGAGGACGCGGTCACCTCCCTGCGGCTGGTCGAGCGCTGCGCGCGGCAGGGGGTCCCGATGCTCGGGGTGTGCCTGGGGCACCAGGTGCTGGCCGTGGCCTGCGGGGCACGGGTGGGGCACGCCCCCTCGGTGGTCCACGGCCGCACGAGCGAGATCACGCACACGGGCACGGGGGTCTTCGCCGGCCTGCCGTCGCCGATGGTCGTGACGCGCTACCACTCCCTCGCCGTCGACCCGGGGACGGTGCCTCCGGAGCTGGAGGTCACCGCCGTCACGGCAGACGGCGTGGTCATGGGGCTGGCGCACCGCGAGCTGCCCCTGCAGGGGGTGCAGTTCCATCCCGAGGCGGTGCTCTCGCAGGCGGGCACGGCGTTGTTCGCCCGCTGGCTCGCCCAGGTGGGCGCCCACCGGCGGACGGCGGACCCCGCGACGTGAGAGGGGCGGACGACCGACCGGTCGTCCGCCCCTCTCGGCGCGGTCACGTGTGGTGCGCGATCAGTCCGAGTCGCCGTCGCCCGGCTGGTCCGGGGGCGTCGCCGACGCGGGGCCGCTCGAGACGACGAGGTGCACCGTCTGCCCCTCGACCACCTTCTGGCCCGCGCCCGGCTCGGTACGGATGACCATGCCCGCCGGCACCGTGTCGCTGTTCTCGTAGCTCGACTCGTCCCACTGCAGGCCGAGGCTGGTCAGCTCGGACTGCGCGTCCGCCTCCGACTTGCCCACGAGGTCGTCCGGGATGGTGACCTCCTTGGGCGCAGGCTTCTTCGCGATCTGGAGGGTGACCTGAGAGAACTGCTCCACCTTGCCGGTCTTCGACTGGCTGACGACGGTGCCCTCCTTCGCGTCGTCCGTCTCGACCTCCTCGGTGCTGCAGCTCAGCTTGAGGTCCTGGAGGGTCTTGCACGCCGCGGCCTGCTTCTTGCCGGTGAGGTCGGGCACGTCGACGAAGCCGCTGGACACGTAGATCGTCACGGTGTCGCCCTGCTTGAGGTCCGTGCCCGCCTCGGGGTCGGTGCGCGTCACCTTGTCCTTCGGGACGTCCGGGCTCTCCTCGAACATCCGGTTGGGGCTCACGACGAGGCCCTGCTCGGTGAGCTGCTGGACGGCCTGCTCCTGGGACAGCCCGCTGACGTCCTCGACCGTCACGGAGGACGGCCCGCCGGAGATCACGAGCGTGACGGGGTCCGTGGGCTGCAGCGTGGCGCCCTCGGTCGGGTCGGAGGAGATGACCTGCCCCTCGGGGACCTCGGTGCTCGCCTTGGTGCTGATCGTCGGCTCCGACGTGATGCCGGCCTTGACCAGCTCGGTCTTCGCCGCCTTCTGGGTCATGCCGGTCACCCCAGGCATGGTCACCGTGGTGACCGGCGGCGTCTTGTCGCCGCCGAGGGCCAGGACGAGGATGATCGCGACCACCGCTGCCGCGGCGACGCCGACGAGCGTCCAGATGAGAGCCTTGTGGCTCCTCGGCTCCTCCTCGTCGGCCTCCGCGGGGTCCGTCGCGGGCGCCCACGCGGGGGTGGCCGCGGTGACGGGGCCTTGGGGCATCGGCTGGGTCATCACCTGGGTCGCGGCGCCGGCCTCGAGCGGTGAGAACACCTGGGTGGCCGCCGCGACCGGCACGGCCGCGGCGCTCACCGCGCCGCCGCGCATGGCGGCGTCCAGGTCGGCACGGAACTCCGCCGCCGTCGAGTACCGCTGCTCGCGGTCCTTGGCCAGGGCCTTGGCCGTCACCCGGTCGAGCACCTCCGGCACGTCCGAGGCGATGGAGCTCGGGGCCGGGGCGTTCTCGCGCACGTGCTGGTACGCGACCGACACCGGCGAGTCGCCCTGGAACGGGGGACGGCCGGTCAGCAGCTCGAAGAGCAGGCACCCGGTCGAGTAGATGTCGCTGCGGGCGTCGACCGACTCCCCGCGGGCCTGCTCCGGGGAGAGGTACTGCGCGGTGCCGATGACCGCCTGGGTCTGGGTCATCGTGGCGGCGGAGTCGGCCAGCGCGCGCGCGATGCCGAAGTCCATCACCTTGACCGCGCCGGTCGGCGTGAGCATGACGTTCGCCGGCTTGATGTCGCGGTGCACGATGCCGGCGCGGTGGGAGTAGTCGAGCGCGGCGAGCACGCCCTGCGTGATCTCCACCGCCTCCGGGATCGGCACGGCGTTGCCGCCCTGGAGGATGTCGCGGACCGTGTGCCCCTCGACGTACTCCATGACGATGAACGGCACGTGCGAGGCGGCACCGGTCGCCGGGTCCGTCAGCAGGTCCTCGCCGGTGTCGTACACGGCGACGATGGCGGGGTGGTTGAGCGCGGCGGCGGCCTGGGCCTCGCGGCGGAACCGCGCCTGGAAGGACGGGTCGCGGGCCAGGTCGGAGCGCAGGATCTTGATGGCGACCGTGCGGCCCAACCGGTTGTCGTGCCCGATGTGGACCTCGGCCATGCCGCCGCGGCCGATCAGCTCGCCGACCTCGTAGCGGCCCGCGAGGATGCGGGGTGCGTCGTCAACCACTAGACGTCCTTCGGTGTCGTCGGTTCCGTGCCGGGCGAGGGCCAGGCAGGCGGCATCGCGGAGGGCCCGGACGGGCTCTCAGGCGCCAATTGTCCCGCACGAGGCGAGATCAGGGAAACGGTGGTGGTGGGGGAGGCGTGCCAGGGCCCACCCTCCGGAGCGCGGTCGTGCCGCGTGAACATCCCGATGATCGCCGCGATCACGACCGCGACCACGAGGGCGAGGAGGACGACCGCCTGCCACGAGACCCGCCGGAGCCGGCCCAGCGCGCTCACCCGCCGCCCCGTCGTCGTGGACTGCCGCGTGACGCCACGGGCGCCGTGCGAGGGCCGGCCACGCGACGGTGTCCGTGGTGCGGCGGCGGGTGGGCGCCCCGAGCCGTGCGCGGGGGTGGTGCGCTCGGTCCCGGCACGCGGCCCCGCGCCGCGGGACGTGGCCGACCGCGAGCGGACGGCGCCCGCCGGGGGCGGCGAGGCGTGCCGCCTCTCGGCCGCCCGCGCAGGAGCCGCGGGTGTGGTCGGGGCGGGTGCCCGGACGGCTCCCTGGGGGCCCGAGACCGGTGACGTGGGCCGCGAGGCGCCGACGGAGCCCAGCCACGGGGACTGCCGGTACTCGGCGGCCAGGCCGTCGAGCGCCTTGGCGAGCTGCGCCGCGGAGCGCGGTCGCTCGCTCGGGTCCTTGGCGAGCATCCGGGTCACGAGGTCGCCGAGGGCGGGCGGCACCGAGGAGGGCAGTGGCGGCACCTCCTCGTTCACGTGCGCGACCGCGATGTCCACGGGCGTCTTGCCGGTGAAGGGCCGCCGGCCGACGAGCGCCTCGTAGGCGATGATCCCCAGCGCGTACACGTCGGAGGACGGCGTGGCCGCGCGGCCCACCGCCTGCTCGGGCGACAGGTACTGGGCCGTGCCCATGACCATGCCGGTCGCCGTCATCGGCACCTGGTTCGCGGCGAGCGAGACCCCGAAGTCGGTGATCTTCACGCTCCCCGTGCGCTCCAGGAGGATGTTGCCGGGCTTGACGTCACGGTGCACGACGCCGGAGACGTGCGCCGCGTGCAGGGCGCGCGCCGTCTGGGACAGGATCGCGAGGAGGCGGTCGAGCGGCAGCACCGGGGAGCGCTCGAGCAGGTCGCTCATCGGCTCGCCGTTGATGAGCTCCATGACCAGGAAGCCCAGCCCGTCCTGCTCTCCGTAGTCGTAGAGCTGGGCGATGTTGGGGTGCGAGAGCGAGGCGGCGTTGCGCGCCTCGGTGCGCAGCCGTGTGAGGAACTCCGCGTTGCCGGCGAACTCGGGCCGCAGCACCTTGACGGCGACGTCGCGGGCGAGCGACTCGTCGTGCGCGACCCACACCTCGCCCATGCCGCCGACGGCGATCTGACGCACCAGGCGGTAGCGTCCGCCGAGCCGCAGCCCGGCCTCGGGAGCGGTCATCGGTCCAGCACCGCCTTCAGCACGGCGCGCGCGATCGGCGCCGCGACCGCACCGCCGGTCGCCTCGGAGCCGGCGTCGCCACCGTGCTCGACCACGACGGCGACCGCCACCTGCGGGTCGTCGGCCGGCGCGAAGGCCGTGAACCAGGCGTGCGGGGCCGCGCCCTTGGTCGTCTCCGCCGTGCCGGACTTGCCCGCGACGGTCACCCCCGGGATCCTTGCCGCGGTGCCCGTGCCGTCGGTCACGACCTGCTCCATCATCGCGGTGAGGGTGCTCGCGGTGGCGGGAGAGATCGGGGTGCCGAGAGTGGTGGGGCTGGTGCGCGAGACGACCGACAGGTCCGGGGTGCGCACGGTCTTGACGAGGTACGGCTCGAGCTCGGTGCCCCCGTTGGCGATCGTGGCGCTCACCATCGCGACCTGCAGCGGCGTGACCCGGACGGAGCCCTGGCCGATGGCCGAGAGCGCCGTCTGGGCGTCGTCGAGGCCCTCGGGGAACCGGCTCGGCGTGACCGGCAGCGGCACCGACAGCGAGGTGTCGAAGCCGTAGGCCCGCGCCTGCGCGCGCAGGGCGTCCTGCCCGACGGCGTTCCCCAGGCTCGCGAAGGCGGTGTTGCACGAGATGCGCAGCGCGTCGGCGAGGGAGATCTTGCCCGACGACGCGCAGGCGCCACCGCCGAAGTTGTGCAGCACGGTACGGGTGCCGGGAAGCGTGTACCCGTCGGTGCCGTCGAGGGCGGAGTCCGCCGTGAAGGTGCCCGACTGCAGCGCCGCGGAGGCCGTGACGAGCTTGAACACCGAGCCGGGCGGGTACGTGTCCCCGCCGATGGCGCGGTTCACCAGGGGATCGCCGTCCGCCGCGAGCAACGCCTGGTACCGCTCGTTCACCGTCGAGGTCTTGTGGGCGGCGAGGTCGTTCGGGTCGTAGGACGGCTTGGAGACCATGGCGAGGATCGCGCCGCTGCGGGTGTCCACCGCGACGACCGCGCCGCGCTGGTCGCCCAGCGCGTCCCAGGCCGCCTGCTGCGCGGCTGCGTCGATCGTCAGCTCGACCGAGTAGCCCTGCGGGTCCTTGCCGGCGACGAGCTGCTGGAACCGGTCCCACCACAGGGAGTCGGAGGTGCCGTTGAGCAGGTCGTTCGCGTAGCGCTCCATGCCCGAGCGCCCGACGACCACGGAGTAGTACCCGGTCACGGCGGCGTACATCTCCGGGTCCGGGTAGGAGCGCTGGTAGCCGAAGGCGTCGTCGCTGGGCTTGGAGAGCGCCACCTCGGTGCCGTCCACGATCAGCGGGCCGCGGAAGCTGCCGTACTCGCGGTAGAGCGTGCGGACGTTGCGAGGGTCGGCGTTGAGCGAGGGCGCCTGGACGAACTGCACGTAGCTGGCGGCGGCCAGCAACGCCACGAAGAGCAGCAGCACGACGGAGGAGAGCCGGCGCAGGGGGGTGTTCACGAGGCGCCGCCCCTCGCCTGCCGCGCGGGCTCGGCACGGTCGGGCCGCGGCAGCTCGATGGTGCGGGCGCTCGCGGGCTCGGCCGCCGGGCCGTGGGCGCGCAGCGGCAACGGCGCGGGGCGCCGCGCGTTGTCGGAGATCCGCAGCAGCAGTGCGACGATGATCCAGTTCGCGAGGAGGGACGAGCCGCCGTACGCGAGGAAGGGCGTGGTCAGTCCCGTCACGGGGATGAGCCGGGTGACACCGCCGACGACGACGAAGCACTGCCACGCGATCGCGAAGGCCAGCCCGCCCGCGAGGAGCTTGCCGAAGCCGTCCCGGGTGCCGATGGCGATGCGCAGGCCGCGCTGGACGAACAGCACGTAGAGCACGAGGATCGCGAACAGCCCCGTCAGCCCGAGCTCCTCGCCCAGGGACGCGATGATGAAGTCCGACGACGCGAAGGGCACCAGCTGCGGGTAGCCCTCGCCCCAGCCGGTGCCGAGCAGCCCGCCGTTGGCCATGCCGAACAGCCCGCGCACCACCTGGCCGGAGCCGCCGACGGCGTTGAAGGTGTCGGTGTCGAAGGCGTGCAGCCAGGAGCTGAACCGTGCCTGCACGTGCGGGAAGGCGCGGACGGCCACGAAGGCTCCGGCCGCGAACAGCCCGAGGCCGATGAGCACCCAGCTCGAGCGCTCGGTGGCGATGTAGAGCATCGCCACGAACAGCCCGAAGAAGAGCAGCGACGTCCCCAGGTCACGCTGTGCGACGAGCACCGCGAGCGAGGCGCCGAGGGCCAGCAGGAGCGGCCCGAAGTCGCGGAGGCGGGGCAGCTGCAGGCCGAGGACCTTGGGGCCCGCGAGGGTGAGCGTGTCGCGGTTCGTCACGAGGTAGCCGGCGAAGAAGACCGCGAAGGCGATCTTGGCGAACTCGGCGGGCTGCAGCGACATGGGGCCGACGTGGATCCAGATGCGGGCCCCGTAGATCTGCGCCCCCACCCCCGGCACGAGCGGCAGCACGAGGAGCCCGACGCCGACGAGCAGCGCGATGTAGGTGAAACGGCGCAGCGTGCGGTGGTCGCGCAGCAGCACGAGCACCGCGCACGCGGCGGCGAGGCTCACGAGGGTCCAGATGAGCTGCTTGCCGGCGAGCGCGTCCGCGTCCGCGTGGGCGTGGTCGATGCGGTAGATCATCGCCATGCCGACGCCGTTGAGCGCCGCCGCGATCGGCAGCAGCACGGGGTCCGCGAAGGGCGCTCGCCAGCGCACCACCGCGTGGGTGAGCAGGGTGACCACGACGAAGATGCCGCCGTCCCGGTAGAAGTTCCCCGGGATCCTGCCGTCGAGCGTGCTGCCCACGAGGGCGTAGGCGCTCAGGCCGAGGGCGAGCGCGAGGATCAGCAGGCCGAGCTCACCGGAGCGGCCGCTGCGCACGGGGGTGGGTTCGACGGTCGCCATCAGCCCTGACCGGTCCCTGCCGCCGGGGGCGAGGTGTCGTCCGTCGTCGCGCCGCCGGTCGGTGCGGCGGGCGGCACGGCGGCGGCGCGGATGTTCGAGACCTTCGCCCGGGCCTCCTCGATCGAGGACACGGCGATCGTGTTCGCGAGCTGCGTGCTCACGTACGAGGGCAGGGAGGTGACCGCGATGTCGGTCGCCTCGTACGGGTGCGAGAGGTCGAGCGGTCCGAGCGTCTGCGGGATGCCGCGGTAGATCGTCACCTCGCCCTGGAAGGTGCCGATGTAGAACTGCGTCTGCGTCCACCGGTACCCGAACCACGACCCGCCGCCGAGCAGCGCGAGGACGAGCACGAGCCCCACCGTCCAGCGCGCACGGCGGCGACGGCGGCGACGCGCGTCCTCCCGCTCCTGCGCGGCGAGCTCCTCGTCGTCGTCCTCCTCGTCGTGCTCCGGCGAGGCCGCCGAGCGCGTGTCGGCGGCGAGCGACGCGGCGCGCGCGGCGGGGCCGTCGCTCGCGGCGGTCGGGGTCGCGCGGGTGACCGCGGCCGCACCCACGACCTGGACGTCGGGCGCCGGGACGGCGCCGTCGGGCAGGGTGTCGAGGTCGACCACGTCGGCCACGATCACGGTGATGTTGTCCGGTCCGCCCGCCTTCAGGGCGTACTGGATGAGCCGGTCAGCGCAGGTGCCCGGGTCCGCGATCTCGCGCAGCGTGCGCTCGATCGTGTCGTGGCTGACGTAGCCGCTCAGGCCGTCCGAGCACAGCAGCCAGCGGTCGCCGGCGCGCGCCTCACGCATGGACAGGTCCGGCTCGAAGTCGACGTCGAAGTCGCCCAGCACGCGCATGACGACGCTGCGCTGGGGGTGGTTCTCCGCCTCCTCGGGCGTGATCTTGCCCGTGTCGACGAGGTGCTGGACGAAGGTGTGGTCGACCGTGATCTGGTCGAAGCTGTCGTCCCGCAGCAGGTAGGCCCGCGAGTCGCCCAGGTGCGCCATCGCGAGCTTGTTGCCCGAGCGCAGCAGCGCGGTGACCGTGGTGCCCATGCCGCCGAGCTTGTGGTCCGCCCGGGCGTGCGCGACGAGGTCCTGGCGGGCCTGCTCGATCGTGCCCTCGAGGCGTTGCAGGATCTCGCTCGAGCTGAGGGCCTCGTCGTCGAGGGGCGCGAGGTTCGCGACGGCGAGCGAGCTCGCGGTGTCGCCCCCGGCGTGGCCGCCCATGCCGTCGGCGACGACGAGCAGGTGGGAGCCGGCGTAGGCGGAGTCCTGGTTGTTGGCGCGCAGCAGCCCCACGTCGGACCGCGCGGCGTACCGCAGAGCGATGGACACGGCGCCTACTTCCGCAGCTCGAGGACGCTGTTGCCGATGCGGACCCGGACGCCGGGGCCGAGGGGCGTGGGGCCGTCGATGCGGGTCTCGCCCACGACCGTGCCGTTCGTCGAGCCGAGGTCCTCCACGTACCACTCGCCCTGCTGCGTGAAGATGCGGGCGTGCCGCGAGGAGACGTAGTCGTCGTCGATGACGAGGCTCGAGCTCGGCGCGCGGCCGATCAGCACGCTCGCGTCCTTGAGGGGCACGGTCGTCCCGCTCAGCGGGCCCTCGACGACGACGAGGCGGGAGCGTCCGGGAGCCGGCGGTGACGTCGCCGTGCCGGGCTCCGCGCGGCCGGGCTGGTCCGCGGCCTCCGGCTGGCGCCGGGAGGTGATCTTGGTGCCGTAGAGGTCGCGACGGAGCACGCTGACGACGGCGAACACGAAGGCCCACATGAGCACCAGGTAGCCCAGCCGCAGCAGGGTCATCGTCAGGTCGCCCATGTGCGCCCGATCACCGGTCCGTCTCGTCGTCGACGCCGGTCCAGAACAGGATCCGCGTGCGACCGATGGTGAGGGTGTTGCCGTCCAGCAGCGTCGCGGCCGGGACCTGGTGGCCCTCGACGAACACGCCGTTGGTCGACCCGAGGTCGGTGGCGATCACGCCGTCGGGCGTCACGCGGATCTCCAGGTGCCGGCGGGAGACCCCCGCGTCGTCCACCACGATGTCCGCCTCGGAGCCGCGGCCGATGACGGTGACCGGCCCGGTGAGCAGGTAGCGCTGGCCGTCGATGTCGATCAGCGGGTGCCGGGCGCTCGGGCGGGCGCCGGCCACGGGGGCCGCGCTGCCGCGGACCGAGGCCGAGCGGACGGTGAAGCGGCCGTCGTCGAGGTCGTCGTCCGTCTCGAAGGACACCGTGACCGGACCGACGAAGGCGTACCGCTGCGAGGCCGCGTGCTGCGTGACGTTCTCGGCGAGCTCGTCGGCGAGGGCCTGGGCGCCCCACTGCTCCACCCGCGCGTAGTCGCCCGGCGAGAGCGTGAGCGTGTACTCGTTGGGGGCGACCGTGCGCTCGCGGTCGACGGCGGCGGCCCGGTCGTCGGCCTCGCGGCGCAGCGCGCTGGCCAGCTCGACGGGCTTCAGCTCGCCACGGAACACCTTGAAGGTGTTGTTGACGACGCGCTCGACGCCCTTCTCGAAGCGATCGAGGGCTCCCATCTCACCTCCTGGGTCGTGACCGGCCCGCTGCCTGGTCGCTCGTGACGAGCCGCACGCGGTGGTCGCACGACCGTGCTCGGGCGGTGCTGGAGAGGCGGCAGGTGCGCGCTGCCCAGCCGGCCACCGGCGGTGACCTTCCCCGATCGTATCGGTCCGGGCTGCGACCGGGGGCGAGCGACGTGGCCGCCTCGGTAGTCTTCAGGCATGTCACCTCGCCCGCTGACCGAGCTCGTCGACGCCGGATGGGCCCGGGCCCTGGCTCCCGTGGAGGAGCAGGTGCACGCCCTCGGAGACATGCTGCGTGCCGAGATCGCCGCGGGGCGCCAGTACCTGCCCGAGGCGAAGAACGTGCTGCGCGCCTTCACCTATCCCCTCGAGAAGGTGCGGGTGCTCGTCGTCGGGCAGGACCCGTACCCGACGCCCGGCAACGCCGTCGGGCTCTCGTTCTCGGTCGCGCCCGGCGTGGCGCTGCCCGGCTCGCTGCGCAACATCCTCACCGAGCTCATGGCGGACGTCGGCGCTCCCAAGCCTGCGAGCGGCGACCTGTCGCCGTGGTGCGAGCGCGGGGTCATGCTGCTGAACAGGGTGCTCACCGTGGAGCCGGGGTCGCCCGGCTCCCACCGCGGGCGGGGCTGGGAGACGGTGACCGACCGCGCCATCGACGCGCTGGTCGAGCGCGGCGGCCCGCTCGTCGCCGTGCTGTGGGGGCGCGACGCGCAGTCGCTGCAGCCGCGGCTCGGCTCGGTGCCCGTGGTCGCGAGCGTGCACCCCTCGCCGCTGTCCGCCCACCGAGGGTTCCTGGGCTCCCGGCCCTTCTCCCGCGTGAACGCCCTGCTGGCCGAGCAGGGCGCCGACCCGATCGACTGGACGCTCCCCGCCTGAGGTCGCCCCTCCCCTCCCGTCTGAAGTTTTCCGGGGGATCCGACACCGATCGTGTCGGATCCCCCGGAAAAGTCGCTACGGGCGGGGACCGGGCCGGGGGCGGTGAGGCCTCCGTTCGTCTGCTAGAGTCTTTCAGCACGCGTGAGTGGCGGAATGGCAGACGCGCTGGCTTCAGGTGCCAGTGCCCGCAAGGGCGTGGGGGTTCAAGTCCCCCCTCACGCACGTCGAGATCGAACGGCCGGGTGCTTCCCGGAACGCGATCCGCATCGTGTCAGAAGGCGGCGGCCCTCCTCGGAGGATCGCCGCCTTCGGCGTTCCCAGGTCCGTGAGTCGTAGTTGGTTCACCATCGACGGCATTGCGGCACGGGTCCTGCGGTCCCTAGAGTGGCTGGACCAGGTGCGACAGACATCCCGCCGACAGGGGGCGCCCCATGACAGACCGGTATGCGCGATCGAGCAGCCAGGTGTGGCGCTGGGCCGCGGCGGCCCTGCTCGCGGTCACGGCGCTGCTGCTCCCCCCGGTCGTCTCGGCGGCCTCGGCGGCGGGGGTGGTCGAGGTCGATGACGGGCTCTGGATCGGGGCGCGCCAGGGCTACGCCGGCACGGGCGTCTTCCCCGTCTACACCCACGTGCCTGCCGACCCGGGCAACCCCGGTGATCCGGACTACTGGGCGTACTGCATCGAGCACGACGTGACCGCGCAGAGCGGCCTCTCGGGCGAGATGGACGACCCCGCCGGATACCTCGGAGCGAACCACTTCACCGACCCGCTGATCCGGGCAAAGGTGCAGTGGATCCTGGCGCACAGCTACCCGGCGGTCGGGCTGACCGAGCTGGGGGCGGCCGCAGGCGCGGTCGGCATCTCCCGCAACGACGCGATCGAGGCGACCCAGTACGCCATCTGGGCGTTCACCGAGCTCACGGGGACGCCCGCCTGGGCCTGGGAGAGCACGGACTCCGAGGCCGCCTACTACTACCTCATGGCGGGCGCGCACGCGAGCAGCGGGGCGACGCCCGACACGGCAGCAGTGGCGGTCCAGGCACCCGCGGCGTCACAGGTCGGGGGCACGTTGATCGGACCCTTCGTGGTCAGCACGAACCGGCCTGTCGCAGAGGTCACGGCCTCGCCCGCACTGCCCGTGACCGACGCGGCGGGGACGCCGGTCGACGCGAGCGCCGTCGTCGACGGGCAGCAGTTCTACCTCGACGCCCGAGGGACGGGCGCAGCGGGTGCGGCCACGGTCTCGGCGACCGTCACCGGCGCCTCCGCGAACGGCATGATCGTCTCGGTCCCGACCGTGGACGGGCAGACCCCGACGGCCGCCGACCACGCGCAGTCCATCATCCTCGTCGCCGCGAGCGGGGCGACGACGACGGCCGGCGCCGACGTCACCTGGTCCGCGGCGACCCCTGCCGTGCAGCCCACGATCGGCACCACGCTCCTCGACGACGCGGACGGGGACCACGAGCTGGCCTGGGACGGCGGAGCCCTCACCGACACCGTGCGCTACCGCGACCTGGTGCCCGGGACGTCGTACACGATCACGGGGACCCTGGTGCGTCGGCCCGGCGGCAGCCCGACGGGAATCACGGCGTCGACGACGTTCACACCGACCTCGCCCGACGGGACGGTCGAGGTCCACCTCACCGTGCCACGCGGGCACGCGGGCGAGGTGCTGGTCGCCTTCGAGACGCTCGTCGAGTCCGGGAGCACCGCGGTGGTCGCCGAGCACAAGGACATCGACGACGCCGGGCAACGGGTGACGGTGCAGACCAGGGTCCGATCGACGTCGTCGCCGACGCCCACGGGGACCCGCACGCCCACCACCACGCACCGGCCGGCCCCCGGCACCACGCCGTCCAGCGCGGCGACGAGCACGCCGAGCGACGTGCCTCACCTGGCGCAGACCGGTGCCGAGGCGACCGGGTGGTCGCTGGCCCTGGCACTGGCGGGGATCCTCGCCGGCAGCGCGCTCCTCGTCGTCAGACGACGCCTACGGGGCTGACCCGGCTCGTCTGCGGCCCACCCGTCGAGGATCGTGACGGTTCGAGGAGCGCGGCGGCGCGAACCGTCACGTTCCTCGGGCGGCGTGCCGTGGCGACACCCTCGAACCTCCCGAACCCTCGCACCAGCAGCGCCAGGACGCCGACGCACGCCAGCAGCCACGCCGGACGGGTGAGCCACCAGCCGGCGCTCCAGGATCCGGGCAGCACCAGGCCGGCGCCGACGACGGTGACCCCGACGACGGCGATCATCGCGGTGAGGTGCCACAGGTACAGCGTCATCGAGCGGGCTGCCACCCACGAGACGAGGACCGCGCCGCGGCTGCCGGGGCGGGTCAGCCGCAGCAGGGCGTCGCGCGCGAGCACGAGCAGGCAGATCTGCCCGACGGCGAGGGTGAGCGCGACGACGGTCGGCGGCGCGAGGTTCGAGACGGTCGCGCCCGGCATGCCGATCATGCTCGCGGGGTAGGGGCCGAGGGCCACGAGCGCCGCGGTCGCTCCCAGCCCGCCGACCGCGCCGCACCACAGCGCCCGGCTCGTCACGGGCAGGACGCCGGCGGACCCGGCGCGCTCGGCGTAGGCGATCCCGAGCAGGAACGGCACCAGCCAGACCAGGAGCACGTTCGCCCACGCAGCCCCCGGCACGGCCAGCGTGTCGACGCCGGTGAGGCGGGCGAGACCACCGAAGCGCAGCAGATCCACGACGACCGGCAGGGCGGCCGCCACCGCGACGGACTTCCACCCGAAGCGGCCCCACGCGCGGCGCAGCACCGAGGTCAGCGCCAGCAGCACGAGCCACACGCCCAGGAACCACAGCAGCTGGGGCGCGAGGTGGACGGCGAAACCGACCGCGCCGTCGGGCACGCCCAGCCGGGGCAGCACCATCGCAGCCAGCGCCCATGCCGCGGCGAAGGCGACGACCGGGCCGGCGACGCGCCGCAGGCTGCGCACCGGCACCCGCCACCACGCGGCACCGTCGTCGTGCGGGTGCGTGGCCGACGTCGTGCGCGCGACCGCCGCGGCGGTCGACCTGAGCGACGCGCGACGTCGGGACTGGTACGCGGCCGCCGCGCCCGCGGCGAAGAAGAGCACGCCGAGCAGCTGCAGCACCCACGTGACCGTCCAGGCGGCGCCGTGGCTCAGCGCGTTGCCGGCGTGCACGTGCCGGCCGTCCCAGGTCGCCTCGGGCATGAGCCAGTGGACGGACACGATGGCGACGGTCGCGAGGGCACGCACGACGTCGACGAAGCGGTCGCGGCCGGAGGCCGGTCGTCCGGCGGGCGGGCGGTGGACGGGGGTGGCGACAGTGGTCATGACGTGCTCCGCGGTCGGGGGCTGGGTACCCCTCAACTCTGCGAAAGTGCAGGTCACAGCGGTATGGGACGGGCCGCCGGACCTCGCGCCGGGGAACCGGAGGGCCTTCGGGGGGACAACCCCCGTGCGTGGGGTCTCGACACGCTCGCCGGCGCTCGCTGCTCGACCGGCGAGAACCTTGCCGATCGAGCAGGCCCCCGGGGCCGTATCGAGATCCCGGCCGGTGGTGGGGGGACTAGGATAGTTCGCACATCACAACTTTCTCCTGGGAGCCGCATGCCCTCGCGCCGCACCTTCGTCGCCGCCGACCACCCCCGCTACCGCTGGGTCGCCCTGTCCAACACGACCCTCGGCATGCTCATGGCGACGATCAACTCCTCGATCGTCCTCATCTCGCTGCCCGCGATCTTCAAGGGCATCGACCTCGACCCGCTGCAGTCCGGCAACGTCGGCTACCTGCTGTGGATCCTCATGGGCTACATGCTCGTCACCGCCGTGCTCGTGGTGACCTTCGGGCGCCTCGGCGACATGTTCGGGCGCGTCCGGGTCTACAACGCCGGGTTCCTGGTCTTCACCATCGGCTCGATCCTGCTGTCCTTCGACCCCTTCCACGCGGCCGGGGGAGCGGTCTGGCTCATCGCGTGGCGGCTCGTGCAGGGCGTGGGCGGGGCGATGCTGTTCGCCAACTCGACGGCGATCATCACCGACGCCTTCCCCGCCGACCGGCGCGGGATGGCCCTCGGCATCAACCAGGTCGCAGCCATCGCGGGCAGCTTCATCGGGCTGCTCGTCGGCGGGCTGCTCGCCGTCGTCGACTGGCGCGCCGTGTTCTGGGTGAGCGTCCCGATCGGCATCATCGGGACGGTCTGGTCGTACCTCTCGCTCCACGAGACCGGCACGCGCAACCCCGGTCGGCTCGACTGGGCGGGGAACATCACCTTCGCCGTCGGCCTCACGTTGCTGCTCGTCGGCATCACCTACGGCATCCAGCCGGCCGGCGGGCACACCACCGGCTGGACGAGCCCGGGGGTGCTCGCGGCGATCGTCGGCGGCCTCGTGCTGCTCGTGGTGTTCGTGCTTATCGAGCTGCGGGTGCCGGCGCCCATGCTCGACATGCGCCTGTTCCGCATCCGCGCCTTCAGCGCCGGCAACCTCGCCGGCCTGCTCGCCTCGATCGGGCGCGGCGGGCTGCAGTTCATGCTCATCATCTGGCTGCAGGGCATCTGGCTGCCCCGGCACGGCTTCTCCTACGAGGACACCCCGCTGTGGGCGGGCATCTACATGCTGCCGATCACGATCGGGTTCCTGCTGGCCGGGCCGCTCGCGGGCACCTTGTCGGACCGTTTCGGTGCGCGCGGCTTCGCCTCGACCGGGCTGCTGCTCGTGGCGGGCACCTTCGTGGCCCTCATCTACCTGCCGGTGAACTTCGAGTACTGGCAGTTCGCCGTCATCACGCTGCTCTCCGGCATCGGCTCGGGCATGTTCGGCGCGCCGAACCGGTCGGCGATCATGAGCTCGGTGCCGGCGCGGGAGCGAGGTGCGGCCTCGGGCGTGGCAGGCACCGTGCAGAACGCCGGGTCGGCGCTGTCCATCGGCGTGTTCTTCTCGCTCATGATCGTGGGTCTCGCCTCGACGCTGCCGCAGGCGCTGCGCGACGGCCTCACCGCGCACGCGGTGCCCGCCGGCGTGGCCGACCAGGTGGCGGGCCTGCCGCCGGTCGGCTCGCTGTTCGCCGCCTTCCTCGGCTACAACCCCGTCGAGTCGCTGCTCGGGCCGACCGGTGTGCTCGACACCCTCCCGCCCGCGGACGCGGCGGCGCTCACCGGCAAGGAGTTCTTCCCCTCGCTCATCTCGGCACCGTTCCACCACGGGCTGGTCGTCGTGTTCGTCGTCGCCGCGATCATGTCGCTCATCGGTGCGGGTGCCTCGCTCGCGCGTGGTCGCCGCTTCGTGCACGAGGAGGTCTGAGCGGTGGTCGCGCGGAGCGCGGGGCGTGCGGGACCGCCGGACGACGACGAGGCGGTGGCGCTCGCGCGCCGGCTCACGGTCGTCGTCGGCCAGGTGACCCGGCGGATCCGCCCGGGCCGGAGCGCGGCGGACGGCACGACGCTCGCAGCCGGGCACTTCTCGTTGCTCGCGACGCTGGACCGCGAGGGCCCTGCTCAGCCCGGCGTGCTCGCCGCGACCGAGCGGGTCTCGCGCCCCGCCATGACCCGGATGGTCGACACCCTCGAGGAGCGCGGCCACGTGGTGCGACAGCCCGGGGGTGACGACGGCCGCACCCGCGAGGTCGCGCTGACCGCGGCCGGCCGGGCGGCGCTCCGGGAGGTCCAGGCGGAGCGGGCCGACACCGTGGCCGGGCTGCTGGCGGAGCTCGATCCCGAGGACCGGGCCGCGGTGGCCGCCGCGCTGCCGGCGCTGGAGCGGCTCGCCGCCCTCGCGAGACGGCCGCGCTGATCGGGCAGGGCCTGCACCTCGCCGATCGAGCAGGGCCGCCGGGCCCGTGTCGAGATCCTGGCTCCTGGCCTCGATACGCTCGCTGGAGCTCGCTACTCGACCGGTGGGACCTTGAGGAGGCGCAGGACCGCCAGGACGCGGCGGTGGTCGCCGGCGTCGGGCGGGAGGTCGAGCTTGGCGAAGATCGAGGTGACGTTCTTCTCGACCGCGCCGTAGGAGAGGAACAGGGTCTCGGCGATGGCGCCGTTCGACCGCCCCTGGGCCATCAGCTCGAGCACCTCGCGCTCGCGGGCCGTCAGGCGCGCGAGGCCGTCGTCGGTGCGTGAGGCGCCCATGAGCTGGGTGACGACCTCCGGGTCCAGCACCGTGTGGCCGGCCGCGATCCGCTCGAGCGCGTCCATGAACTCCGAGACGTCCGCCACGCGGTCCTTGAGCAGGTACCCGACACCGCGGGCGTCGCCGGAGAGCAGCTCGGCGGCGTAGCGCGTCTCGACGTACTGGGAGAACAGCAGCACGCCGACGTCGGCGTGCTCGGCCCGCAGCCGCAGCGCCGCACGGAGGCCCTCGTCGGTGAAGGTCGGCGGCATGCGGATGTCGACGACGGCGACCTCGGGCCGGTCGTCCGGTGCCGTGGCGGCGATCCCGGCGAGCAGCGCGTCGGCGTCGCCGGCCGCCAGGACGACGTCGTGCCCGCGCCGGGTGAGCAGCGCGACGAGGCCGTCGCGCAGGATCACCGAGTCCTCGGCGATGGCGATGCGCATGGGTGCTCCTGGTGTGTCAGATGGCGGGGGCGACGTCGAGGGGCAGGCTGACGGTCACGACCGTCGGGCCGCCGAGCGGGCTGCTCAGGGTCCAGGACCCGTCCACCGAGCGCACGCGCTCCACCAACCCTGCCAGACCCGTGCGGCTCCCGTCACCGGTCGGCTCGACCACCTGCGCGCCGCCCTGACCGTCGTCGCGCACCCGGAGCCGCAGGGTGGCGCGGCCGTCGCCGTCGGTCTCGCGTGTGACGAGGACGTAGGCGCCGGTCGCCCCCGAGTGCTTGACGGCGTTCGTCAGCAGCTCGGCGACGCAGAAGTAGGCGATCGCCTCGACGGCGGGCGCGGCCTCCACGTCCGGGTCGACGTCGACCGTGCACGGCAGGGGGGAGCGTGCGACGAGCGTCTCGAGCGCGACGGCGAGACCCGCCTCCAGCGCCGGAGGGTGGATGCCGCGAGCCAGCTCGCGCAGCTCGACGAGGGCGTCCTTGACGCCGGTGTGCGCCGTCGTCACGAGCTCGAGCGGCGCGGCGACCTCCTCGCGGGGCACGGAAGCGAGCTGCTCCTTCGCCTCGCCGAGCTGCATCGCGACCGCGACCAGACGTGCCTGGGTGCCGTCGTGCAGGTCTCGCTCGATCCGGCGCAGGCGGGCGTCGGCGTCCTCGACCGTGCGGCTGCGCGACTGCTCGAGCGCCGCGACCCGCAGGCTCGCCCGGGTCGGGCCCAGCAGCCCGCGCATGAGCAGCCGGGACAGGTGGACCAGGCCGCGGGTCAGCGGGGACCAGATCAGCAGCAGGACGACGCCGCTGAGGGCCAGCGCCCAGATGCGGGGGGTGGTGTCGACGAACCAGCCGTCGGCGAACTGAGCCCCGTGGTGCCGAGTGCCGTCCGACGCCGTCTGCCACGGGAGGAACCGGTACCAGTAGCCGTAGGTGACGGCTCCGAGGCCATAGCCGAGGAAGGCGGTGCTCAGGGCGAAGGAGACGATGGTCAGCAGCGAGGAGAGGAAGCAGAAGGCGAGGCCGCGCCATGCTGCGCCGTCGCCCACGAACGCCCGCACGTGGGCCCAGAAACCGCGCCCCCGCGGTCGGCGCCACGGCACGGGTGCCGGGACGTCGACCCCGAGCATCCCTCGGCCCAGGCCGCGGAACAGCCCGCCCCACGCCCGGCCCAGCAGCACCACGCCGCCCGCGGCGAAGAGCCCCACCACGGTGACGGCGAGCCCGGTGCCGAGCCCGATCGCGAGGAACGGCGTCGCGAGTGTGAACGGAGTCAGCAGCAGCGCCACCCACAGGTAGGAGTACTCGCGCCAGGTGCGGGTGCTGAAGGGACCCCACCCGGTGCTGCGGTAGCGGGGGCCGGTGGGCGCGACGGGGGTCATGGAGGTCCTGTCTGTCTGGGGTGGGCGACCATCTCAGTCTGCGGTGCCCGTGCGCGGGACGCTATGACGCGTCCCCCCGGACCGGCAGGGGGGATGTCCCCACTGCCGCTGTCCCCAGTCGCCGGAGTTCCCGCCGCCGATGTCTTCCGTCGCTAAGGTGTGGTCATGGAACCTCAGGGACCGGAGCTCGTCCGCGGGCCCGCCTCCGGGCCGGCGGGCGAAGGACCCGCTCACGGGGAGGTGGCGGACGGGCCCTGGCGCACCCGGCGCGCGCTCACCGCCGAGGGGGTCCGACAGCTCGTCGCGGTGGGCGTCGCCTACCTGCTGACGACCGGTCCCCAGCTGCTCGACGCCGACTGGAGCATGCTGTGGTCCATGCCGCTCACGATGGTCGCGCTCGCGGTGGTGGTGCTCGTGGGGCACCTGCTGCCGACGTACTTTCTCGGGCGTCCGGTGTGGTCGGTGACCATCCTGGTCTCCAGCGTGCTGTTCCTCGGCGTCTACCCGCTGCCGACGTTGCTCGAGGATGGCTCCTACCCGGGCTGGGCCGACGGCGAGGGGGTGTTCCTGCTGATCTACCTCGTGCTCCCCCTCGTCGTCTTCACCACGTTCGTCCGGGTTCTCATCCCTGCTCTGCGGCCCGCGGGATCCCGGATGTCCTCGGCGGACTGACCGCCTCCAGCCGGGCTCCGGCGGGGCGCCAGCCGGGCTCTTGTCGTGCCGACGACACTGCGGGAGGTGGTGTCCATCAGGTGAGCCTCGACAGGACACGACCCGCCCGAGACGCACAAACTCTTCACACACGCCGTCCGCCCCGTCATACTTCAGGCGAACGGCAGTATCCGCCCACGAAAGGCATTCTCATGAGCACGCCTCAGTACGACGGCTACCCCCAGCCGAACGACCCGACCTCCGCGGCCGTCACGGCCGACGATCGCAACAACGCCGGCCTGATCCACCTGCTCGGTGGCATCTTCGGCATCATCATCGCCCTCATCCTGTGGCTGGTCTTCAAGGACAAGTCGGCCTTCGTCGACGCCGAGGGCAAGAAGGCCGTCAACTTCCAGATCTGGGCCACCATCGGCTACATCGTCGGTGGGATCCTCACGCTCATCTTCATCGGCGCGTTCATCAGCCTGGCCGTCTGGATCGTGTCCCTGATCTTCGGCATCAAGAACTACTCGGCCGTCAAGGCCGGGCAGCCCACGAGCTACCCCATCGACGTGGCGCTCGTGAAGTGAGCTGACGCGAACGACCTGCTCGCCCCGGGCTCCTCACGGAGCCCGGGGCGAGTCCGTCTCGCGGCTCGTCCCCGCTTGGTCGCCGTCCGGCCCGGCTGGCACGATGGTGCCCATGACGCGCCCGCTGTTCAGGATCATGACCGTGTGCACCGGCAACATCTGCCGCTCGCCGATGGCGGAGGCCGTGCTGCGCGCGCGCCTCGCCGAGGCGGGCCTCGGCTCGGTGGCGATCGACTCCACGGGCATCAGCGACGAGGAGGTCGGCAACCCGCTCGACCGGCGCGCCGCCGCCGTCCTGCAGGAGCACGGCTACGACCCGCTGCCCGGCCACCGGGCCCGCCAGCTCGACGCGGCCCAGCTGCTCGAGCGTGACCTGGTGATCCCGATGACGACGCAGCACGCGCGCGTGGTCCGGCGGCTCGCCGCCCGGGCCGGGGCCTCGCCGACCGTCCGGATGATGCGGTCCTTCGACCCCGCCGAGACCGAGGGCGACAGCGTCGTGCGCAACGCCCTGGGCGGCACCCCGCTGAGCGACGACCTGTCCATGCGCGACGGGCTCGCGGTGCTCGACACCGTCGACGTCCCGCTCGAGGACGGCGTGAGCCCGATCCGGACCTTCGAGGACCGCACGGCCTGGGACATCGCCGACCCCTGGTACGGCGGGCGTGAGGACTTCGAGCTCGCCCTCGCCCAGATCGAGGCCGCCGCGTCCGGCGTCGTGGCCCAGCTGCGCCAGGGCGTCCTCAGCCGCTGAGCGGCGGCACGCGCTACTCGGTGCGTTGCCGCTCGATGAAGGCGGCCATCCCTGGGACGGTGAAGGCGATCCTGCCGTGCTCGGGTGCGTAGACGAGGCCCTTGGCGATCAGCTGGGCGCGGACGGGGCTCAGGCTCCCGGCGTCCTTGCCGAGACGTTCGGCGACGGCGCCGGTGCGAGAACCGGCGTCTCCGTCCATGGCCATCGCGCGTAGGTACGCCCGCTCTGCTGGTGTGGCGCGGTCCCAGCGCGCCGGGAAGAATCCCTGATCGAGCTGCGCGGTGCCGGACTCGACCGCGGCATGCGCATCGTCGATGGTGAACGGCGTCTCCTGCGCGACGTCCCAGATCGCCTTGCCGTACTCCTGGATGAAGTAGGGATACCGCCCGGAGGCGTCCACCAGAAGCGCGAGAGCCTCCTCGACGAACGAGGCTCCGTGCGATCGCGCAGGCTGCACGAGAGCGGCATCGGCGGCCGCGGTGCTGAGCGTCCCGATCTCCTGATAGTCGAACAGGCGCTCCGCGTAGGAACGCGCCTCGCTCAGTCTCGCCGGGAGGTTGGGCAGGCCGGCGCCGATGACGTAGAAGGGCCAGCCTCGTTGGCCCGCGAGGTGCTGCACGGACAACAGGGAGGCGAGGAGCTCCTCGTCCAGCTCCTGCATCTCGTCGACGAAGATCGCGAAGCCGCGACGGCTCGGAGCGAGAGCGCTGGTCACGTCTTCGACCACTTCTTCGAGATCCGTCTCGAGGTCGCCGGAGTCGGCACGCCCTTCTCTCCGGTCGATCCCGAGGCTCATGCCCGTGACGCCGATGCGGAAGGAGAAGGAGGCGATGCTGCCGATCGCATCCTTGGCGCGGCCGCGGACCCTGGCGCCCAGGGTGCGGCGCCCCGCCTTGAGGAGCTCACGTCCCAGCTGGGCACGGTTCGTCGCTGCTCCTGCGGCGCCAGGGCGGGCCTCCATCTCGACGACGAGCCAGCGGTGGTCCCTCGCCATGACGGCGAGACGGTTCAGCAAGACGGTCTTGCCCACTCCGCGCAGACCCCACAGGATCATCCCGCGGTCCTGGAGGCCGTTGCCGGTCCTGGCCAGAAGGGTGTCGAACGCCTCGAGCTGGGCTTCACGGCCGGCGAGCGCCGGGGGGCGCAGGCCGGATCCGGGAGAATAGGGGTTGAGCGACGAGTGCATGTAGATCAATCTAGGCGAGTGTAGGAGAAGTCACTAGAGTTCGGTAGAGAACGCTATTCGCCGCACGGCTCGCCAGACGCCGCCCTGTCGCGGCGGTTCCGCCGTCATACTTGACCCACGGCGGTCGCCGACCGCCGAGCCACGACCACCCGAGGACGCCGCGATGACCGAGAAGTTCCCCGAGACCCTGGGCTACACCACGGAGCACCAGTGGCTCGCCGCCGGCTCCCCGGCGACCGTGGGCATCACGTGGACGGCGCAGGACGCGCTCGGCGACATCGTGTTCCTCGAGCTGCCTGCGGTGGGCGCGGCGATCACCGCGGGGACGGTCGTGGGTGAGGTGGAGTCCACGAAGTCCGTCTCGGAGATCTACTCGCCGGTGTCAGGCACCGTGGTCGCGGTCAACGCGGCGGCGGTCGCGGACCCGGTGGTGGTGAACGACGATCCCTACGGCGCGGGATGGCTCTTCACGGTGGAGGTCGAGAGCACCGGCCCGCTGCTCACGGCCGAGGAGTACCGGGAACGTTTCGGCGCCTGAGGCCGGGGCGTGCCCTGCCCCGCGAGCACGTCGGGTCCTGAGACTTCTTCCGCAGAATCAGCCGCGAAGCCATTCCCGACCGGGGCGGTTCGTGGTTACACTCACGGGAACGGCGCTCCAGGCAGGGGTGCCGCCGACATGACGGACGTCTCGACGGGGAGCGTCCGTACGAACGAATCGGTGGACGACGAGCCGTCGCGTCCAGGTGGTGCCTACAGGAGAGCCCCATGACCCCGGTGCAGACGAAGGACCCGGACCCCCGCTCCACGCTGTCCCCGCGAGAGCTCGTCATCCTGAGCCATCTCGAGGCCGGCGTGACGTTGGACCAGGTGGCGGCCCGGCTGTTCGTGAGCCGGAACACCGTCAAGACCCAGCTCCGCAGCCTCTACCGCAAGCTCGGCATCTCCACGCGTGCCGAGGCGCTGGAGTGGGCGCAGCGCATCGGAGGGTGACCGTGCCGGGGCGCGTCCGGCGGACGGCCTGACGCGATTCGCGGCGGCACGCCCGGCACCTGCGAGAATGAGACGTGACCTCGCGCAGGCTGGTGGTGGCGACCGCCATCGTGGACGACCTGGTGGCTCCCGCGCGCCTGCTCGCCGCGCGTCGGTCGCGGCCCGAGCACCTCGCCGGCCGGTGGGAGTTCCCGGGCGGCAAGGTCGAGCCGGGCGAGAGCCCCGTCGAGGGGGTGCACCGGGAGCTGCGGGAGGAGCTCGGGGTGACCGTCGAGCTCGGCGCCGAGCTCGTCGCCCCTACCGACGGCGGGTGGGAGATCACCCCGCGTCATCTCATGCGCGTCTGGTGGGCGGTGCTGGCCGACGGCGATCCGCGGCCCCTCGTCGAGCACGACGAGCTGCGCTGGCTGGGCGTCGGGGAGCTGTGGGACGTGCCGTGGCTCGACGGTGACGTGGAGATCGTCCGGCGGATCGAGGCGCGGCTGCGGGGATGAGAGCGGGTCCGCTCAGTCGCCGTCCGTCCTCCAGTCGAACTGCGCGTCGTCCAGCAGCCACGAGCCGTCCTGCTTGACCAGCGAGAAGGTGACGTCCGCGTAGGTGACGAACGTGCCGGTCGTCGCGTCCTTCATCGAGAGCGGGCCCTGTACCGTCGCCCGGCTCCCGCTGACGTTCGTCGACCGCGCGCTGAACCGGATGGCCGCGGGGTTCCCGCTGTCGTCGGTGCTGCGGCACGTGTCGCTGCCGCTCAGGCCGAAGGTCTCCGCCCCGTGCGACGTGACGAGCTCCGTCGCGGCGCCGCAGTCGCCGGCGTTCGTCGCGTCCACGAACCGCCCCACGGTCTTGGCGGGGGCGTTGACGGTGTTGAACACCTTGACGGCGGCGACGGTCCCGCCACCGACCAGCAGCAGGACGAAGACCACGACCGCGGCCACGATCCAACCCACCGGGCTCTTGCGTCGCTTCGCGGGCTGCCACGCCACCCCGGGCTGGCCGACCGTCGTGTAGGCGTCCTCACCGGTGTAGCTGGTGGCCGCGGCGTAGTCGGGCCGGCCGGTGGCTCCTTGGCCGGGGTAGGCCGTGGCTCCGTCGTAGCCGGTGGTGCCCGCGTAGCCGGACGTGGCCGGGGACGTGGGCTGGGGGGCGGCCGGCGCAGCCTGCTGCTGGGCCTGCTGCTGCGGGTCGCCGGGAGCGGTGTGCTGCGTCCAGACGGTGCCGTCCCACCACCGGAGCTGGCCGGAGCCGTCCGGGTACCAGCCGGGTGCTGCCTGCGTCATGGGGGCTCCGATCATCGGGCGGGGCTGCGTGGGGCGAGGGAGCTCGAGGGTCGACAGTGACCCGGCACCTTCGCGCGGCGGGCGAGATCACGCCCATCATAGACGGCGCGTGCGGAGCGGATCGGGTGGAAAGTGCAACGGTTCCCGTGCTCGGAGCACGGGAACCGTTGCACTCGTGGGTCGATCGGCGGGTCAGACCCAGCCGGGTCAGACCGCCGGTACGGCGTCGCGCACGGCGCGGGCCGCGGCGACCAGGTTGCGCAGCGAGGCCGTGGTCTCCTCGTAGCCGCGGGTCTTCAGGCCGCAGTCCGGGTTGACCCACAGCAGCCGGCCGGGCACCGAGCGGGAGGCGAGCTCGACGAGCTCTGTCACCTCGGCCTCGGACGGCACGCGCGGGGAGTGGATGTCGTAGACGCCCGGCCCGACGCCACGCGCGTAGCCGGCGGCGGCCAGCTCCGGCAGGATCTCCATGCGCGAGCGGGCCGCCTCGATCGACGTCACGTCGGCGTCCAGGCCATCGATCGCGCCGATGACCTCGCCGAACTCCGAGTAGCACAGGTGGGTGTGGATCTGGGTGTCCGGGAGGGCGCCCGCGGTGGCCAGGCGGAACGAGCTGACCGACCAGTCGAGGTAGTCGGGCTGGTCGTCCTTGCGCAGCGGCAGCAGCTCGCGCAGCGCCGGCTCGTCGACCTGGACGACGGCGATGCCGGCCGCCTCGAGGTCGGTGATCTCGTCGCGCAGCGCCAGGCCGATCTGGTTGGCCGTCTCGCGCAGCGGCACGTCGTCGCGCACGAAGGACCACGCCATGATCGTGACCGGGCCGGTGAGCATGCCCTTGACCGGCTTGGGCGTCAGCGACTGCGCGTACTGCGCCCACGCGACCGTCATCGGCTCGGGCCGCGACACGTCGCCCCACAGGATCGAGGGGCGCGTGCAGCGCGAGCCGTAGGACTGCACCCAGCCGTGCTGGGTGACCGCGAAGCCGTCGAGCAGCTCGGCGAAGTACTGCACCATGTCGTTGCGCTCGGCCTCGCCGTGCACCAGGACGTCGAGGCCGATCTCCTCCTGGAGCTCGATGACGCGGGCGATCTCCGCCTTCATCGCGGCCTCGTAGTCGGCGGCGCTCAGCTCACCCTTGCCGAAGGCCGCACGGGCCTTGCGGATCTCGGTGGTCTGCGGGAACGAGCCGATGGTCGTGGTGGGCAGCTGGGGCAGGCCGAGGCGGCTCGCCTGCGCGGCCGCACGAGCCTCGTAGGGCGCGCGGGCGAAGTCGGCGGCCTGCAGGGCGGCGGTGCGGGCGCGCACGGCCTCGACCCTCACCCCGGCGGCGACGGCACGCGAGGCGAGGGCCTCGGTCGCGGCGGCGAGCTCGGCGGTCACGGCGCCCCGGCCCTCGCGCAGGCCGGTGGCGAGGGTGACGACCTCGCGCACCTTCTGGTCGGCGAAGGCGAGCCAGGCGTGCAGGTTCGCGTCGAGCGCGGCGTCGTCCCAGCGCTCCTCGTCGACGTCGTGCGGCACGTGCTGCAGCGAGGTCGACGTCGAGACGGCGACCTCGGCCGCGCCCAGGCCGCGCAGGCCCTCCAGCACGTCGAGCTTCGCCGACAGGTCCGCGCGCCAGATGTTGTGACCGTCGATGACGCCCCCGACGAGCGTCTTGCCCGCCAGGCCCGCGACCGGGCCGGCCGGGGCCGAGCCGCGGACCAGGTCGATGCCGATCGCCTCGACCGCGGTGCCGGCCAGGACGTCGAGCCCGCCGCGCAGGTCGCCGAACGGCGTCGCGACGAGGATCGCCGGGCGCTCGCCCGCGGTGAGCGTCGCGTAGGCCTCGGTGACGGCCGCGTGCACGCGCTCGACGGGCACGTCGATGTTGTCGGTGACCAGGCCCGGCTCGTCGAGCTGGACCCACTCCGCACCCGCGGCGGCGAGCTCGGCGAGCAGCTCGGCGTAGACCGGGACGAGGTCCGCGAGGCGGTCGAGCGGCTGGTAGCCCTCGGGAGCGTCGTCGGACGCCTTGCTCAGCAGCAGGTAGGTGACCGGGCCCACGAGCACCGGGCGGGTGAGGAGGCCGGCGGCCTTGGCCTCGAGGAACTGCTCGACGACGCGGCGCGAGGACAGCGTGAAGCTCGTGCCGGGCCCGATCTCGGGCACGAGGTAGTGGTAGTTCGTGTCGAACCACTTGGTCATCTCGAGCGGGGCGATCTCGCCGACGCCGCGGGCCGCGGTGAAGTACTGGTCGAGGCCCTCGAAGCCGTCGAAGCGCGCCGGGAAGGCGCCGACGGCGGCGGTCACGTCGAGCACCTGGTCGTAGAACGAGAAGGACTCGGGGATCGCGGAGCCCTGGCCGTCGAGCCCGAGCTCGACGAGGCGCGCGCGCGCGGCCGCGCGCAGGTCCGCGGCGGTGCGCTCGAGCTCGGCGGCGTCGATCTTGCCGGCCCAGTAGGCCTCGACGGCCTTCTTGAGCTCACGATGACGGCCGATGCGCGGGTAGCCGAGGATGGTCGCGGCAGGGAACTGCGCCGCGTGCTGGGCGCCGGTCTGCGAGGTGGGGGTGCTCATGGGAGCTGGCCTTTCGTGGTGGTGACGTGGTCGGTGGTGGACGTGACCCGCGGCCCTCTGGCCAGGTCAGGGGCGAGCCCGACGACCGACGGCGCGAGCGCCGGCTCGGTCGGGGCCGTCCTGCCGCCGAGGTTGACACCCTCGAGCAGGTCCAGCGCCGGTCGTGCTTGGTTGAACGTGTAGACGTGCAGGCCGGGGGCTCCGGCGTCGAGCACCGCCTGGGCGAGCTGAGCGGTCCAGGCGATGCCTGCAGCGTGGCGGGACTCGTCGTCGGGCGCGGCCTCGAGCTCGGCGACGAGCGCCGCGGGCGCCTCGATGCCGGACAGGTCGGCAACCCGGCGCAGCCGGCGCGGGTCGGTCGCGGGCAGGAGCCCGGCGAGGATCGGGATGCGGATGCCGGCGGCGCGCGCGCGCTCGACGAAGCTCGCGTACACCTCGGCCTCGTAGAAGAGCTGGGTGATGGCGAAGTCGGCGCCGGCGGCCTGCTTGACGAGCAGGCGCTCGATCTCCTGGGCGGGGGTGGTGCCCGCCGCGGGGTTGCCGTTCGGGAACGTCGCGACGGCGATGGTCATCGGGTGCGCGGCCGCGCGCAGGGCCGTGCCGGGGTGCGACTCGCAGCGGCGGCGCTCGACCTCGCGCATGAGGGCGACGAGCTCGACCGAGGAGTTGACGCCACCGGGGCTCGGCTGCCAGTCCGGCTGGCCGACGGGCGGGTCGCCGCGCAGCGCGAGGAAGGAGCGGACGCCGGAGTCGAGGAACTCCTCGACGACGTCGGCGACCGCGTCGCGCGAGTGGCCCACGCAGGTCAGGTGGGCGATGGGCAGCACCGGGGTGCGGCGCAGCAGGGCGTCGACCACCGTGCGCGCGGTGTCGCGGTCGGTGCCGGCGGCCCCGTAGGTCACGGAGACGAAGTCGGGGTGCGCGTCGACGAGCCGGCTCGCGTTGGCCCAGAACTTCGGGGCCGCCTGCGGGTTGCGGGGCGGCATGACCTCGAAGGACACGGTGGGACGGCTCCCACGGTGAGCGCCCGCGGGGTCGCGCGGGTGAGGGTCGAACGGTGACACGGAGAGCCTCCTGAGACGTCCATCGCACCTGGCATTAGCACCCGTACCCGTTGGAGGCTTCCGTCGTGGGGGGTTGCTGCGGCGTCGTCGAGCCAGGACTCTCGGCCGCTCTGGATGGTTCGCTTCAGGGTAGGAGGCGGCTGCAGATCTGGACAAGAGTTGTCCAGATCGTGGGACGCGAGTGCGCGAGGGGCGGGCGCCGGCCCTGGTGGTCGCGACGCTGCGGGCGTAGGTTGGCCCCATCGTGGGCGGTGCACCCGCGATCGTCCGAGGGGGGACCTCATGGGGGCAAGACATCGGCGGGCCGCGGCGCTCGCCGCGATGGCCGCGGTGTGTGCAGGGACAGGATCGGCCGTGGCAGCGAGCCCCGGCGCCACGCCGCCGGTCGGCGCGACCGCAACGGCCCGGAGCATGACGCCCGAGGACGAGGCCGTGTACCTCGCGAACGAACGCATCCTGCCGGACGACCTGTCACCCGGGCTCTACTACGGCGAGGGGAGCATGCGGCCCGTCATCCGTGTGTACCGGGACGCGGACGGTGCCGCGGTCGCGCGGTGCCTGCGGGGTGTGGACGCGCAGACCGTGCCGTCGCGCTTCACCCGGGACGAGCTCGCGGTGGCTCAGGCAGCGGTCCAGGACGTGCCGGTCGCCGGGGGTGAGGTCCTCGCGGGCTCCTACGACGCGCGCACCGACCTGCTCGCGCTCGGCGGGTCGGTCCCGGCGGACGTCGTCGCTGCCCACCTCCCGCACGGGACGTACTCGTACGTGGCCGGGCGCCGCGGGGAGGGTGGTCGTCTGTCACGGGTCCTGCCCGGGGCCGTCCCTTCCGGCACGCTCACGCCGTCGTCGTAGGACGCCGCTCGCGGAGACGGGCGCTCAGGCGGCCGAGGGCGATCACGGCGAGGCCCAGCGCCCAGAAGGCGACGCACAGCACCAGGCTCATCAGCGCGACCCCGCCGTAGCCAAGGTCGTTCACGTCGACGAAGGGGTACGGGTAGTCGTGCGTCGACAGGCCGCGCAGCAGCGCGAAGGCGAGGTAGCCGAGCGGGTAGATCAGCCAGAGCGCCGCCCACCGCCACGGGAGCGTGCGCTGGGAGCGGCCGATGGCGAGCCAGCCGACCGCGGCGAGCAGAGGGGTCACGGTGTGCAGCAGGATGCTGTCGGCGGTCATGGGGTTCGCGGTCGAGCCGGACATGGCGAAGGGGCCGGAGAGCAGCGTGTGGTAGACGATCCCGGTCACGGAGATCCACAGCGTCGCCGCTCCGACGGCGACCGCGCCCCGGCGCGTGTCCGACCACCTGGGCCGCAGGAGCGCGACCAGCATCACCGCGGCGAAGATCGCGTTGCTCTGCACCGTGAAGAAGACGAGCGGGTGCAGCGCGTTGCCGGCGCCGGAACGCGCGAAGGTGAGGACGAGGCCGACGACGGCCGTCACGACCACCGCAAGGCGATGGGCCGCCACGATCACCGCTCGCGGGTCGGTGATCGTCGCGACGTGAGCCGGTGCGCTGACGTGCGCGGATGGTGGGGTCACGGATGCTGCCTCCTCGTCGGGGCTCCGGATGTGTGACTGGCGCGGGCGCGCTGAGACCATGATGACGGACGATGAGAACGTTCTCGGACCGCAGGGCCGGCCGACGTGTCGACGGACCTGCCCCACCTCCGGCAGCCGCGCCCGGCCGTCCAGCTCAGACCAGACCGATCTGACCAGGCCAGGCTGTCGACCCGCCGCCGCACCTGAACCAGGCACAATGGACTGCATGGGATATCGCTTGCTCAAGCTCACCGTGTCGCTCCTGGTGTGGCTTCTGCTGCGACCGCAGGTCGACGGCCGGGACAACATCCCGCGCAAGGGCCCGGTGATCCTGGCGAGCAACCACCTGTCGTTCTTCGACTCGGTGCTGATCCCGATCGTCTCGCCCCGTCCGGTGACCTTCCTGGCCAAGGAGGAGTACTTCACGGGCACGGGCCTCAAGGGCCGTCTCTCCCGGTGGTTCTTCACGACCATGGGCCACATCCCCGTCCGCCGGGACGACCCGCGCGCCGGGCAGCGCTCGCTCGACGACGCACTGACCGTGCTCAGCGAGGGCGGCGCCTTCGGCATCTACCCCGAGGGCACGCGCTCGCGCGACGGCAAGCTCCACGACGGCAAGACGGGCGTCGCCTGGCTCGCCCTCTCCGGGCGTGCGCCGGTCATCCCGGTCGCCGTCGTCGACACTCAGAAGGTCCAGCCGGTCGGGTCCCGCTTCCCCCGCTTCTTCGCGCGATTCCTCCACGGCGCCCGCGTGCAGGTGCACTTCGGGCCGCCCATCGACCCCAACCGCCAGCTCACCGCGGGCGGCTCGCCCGCCAGGGCTCGGCGCGATCTCACGGACGACGTCATGGACGCCATCCACGAGATGAGCGGGCAAGAGCGGGCATGAGCAGGGGCACCCTCGATGACTGACGCGGTCGTGGTCGAGGGGCTCGTCGTGCGGCGCGGCGGCCGCGAGGTGCTGCACGGGCTCGACCTCACGGTGGCCGCGGGGCGGGTCACGGGCCTGCTGGGACCCTCGGGCAGCGGCAAGACGACCCTGCTGCGCGCGATCCTCGGCGTCCAGATTGTCGCGAGCGGCCGCGTGACCGTGCTCGGCGTGGCGGCCGGCTCACCGGGGCTCCGCCGTCGCGTGGGCTACGTGACCCAGGCACCCAGCGTCTACGACGACCTCACCGTCGAGGAGAACCTGCGCTACTTCGCCCGTGTGCTGCGCGCGGGGGCTCGTCGTGCGGCGTCCGACGGCGCGGGCGTGGACGACGTCGTCGGACGCGTCGGTCTCGGCGATCACCGGGACGACCTGGTCCGGCACCTGTCGGGCGGTCAGCGCTCGCGGGTGTCCCTCGCCACGGCGCTGCTCGGCCGGCCGGAGCTGCTCGTGCTCGACGAGCCGACCGTCGGCCTCGACCCGGTGCTGCGCGCCTCCCTGTGGGACCTGTTCGCCGAGCTCGCGCGCGACGGCGTCGGGCTGCTCGTCTCCAGCCACGTCATGGACGAGGCGGACCGCTGCGACGAGCTCGTCCTCCTGCGTGACGGCGACGTCGTCGCGCAGGACTCGACCGCCGGCCTCCTGGGGTCGACGGGCACGACGACGGCGGAGGCCGCGTTCCTCGCCCTCGTGCAGGGCGGCGGGGGACCGGAGGGGAGACCGGGCGCCGCGCGCCGCGCCGCCCCGCGGCACGGGGGTGAGCGGCGATGACGGCGACTGCTCTGCGCGTGTGGGCCCAGCTCCGGCACGACCCGCGCACGGTGGCGCTGATCTTCGTCGTGCCGTGCGCGCTGCTCGCGCTGCTGTGGTGGGTGTACGACGGCGCAGGGGTCTTCCAGCAGGTGGCGCCCGCCCTGCTCGCTCTGTTCCCGCTGCTGGTGATGTTCCTCGTGACGTCGGTGGCGACGCTGCGCGAGCGCTCGTCGGGCACGCTCGAACGGCTGCTCACCCTGCCGCTGTCCCGCCCGGCGTTCCTGGGTGGCTACGCCCTCGCCTTCGGTGGCCTCGCCGTCGTGCAGGCGGTGCTCGCCACGCTGCTGCTCGTGGGACCGCTCGGGCTCGAGACCGTGGGGCCGTGGGGGCTCCTGGTGCTCGTGGCCGTGGTCGACGCCGTGCTCGGGACGGCTCTCGGGCTGTTCGTCAGCGCCTTCGCCCGCTCCGAGTTCCAGGCGGTGCAGTTCATGCCCGCGGTGGTGCTGCCGCAGTTCCTGCTGTGCGGGCTGCTGGTGCCGCGCGACGACATGCCGGCCGTGCTCGAAGCGGTCTCCCGGGTGCTGCCGCTCACCTACGCCGTCGACGCGACGTCGAAGGTCGCCTCCGAGCCGTCGCCCGCGATCGGCGGGGACCTGCTCGTGATGGTCGGCTTCGTCGTGGGGCTGCTGGCGCTCGGCGCGCTCACCCTGCGGCGGCGGACAGGCTGAGCCGGGGCGCGCCTCCGGCCGGATGCGCGGACGGCGCGGCGGACGTACCGTCGAGCATGGCTCTCATCGTGACGCTCCTCGTGATCTGGCTCGTCCTCGCGGTCCTCGGGTTCGCGATCAAGGGCATCCTCTGGCTCGCCATCATCGGCATCGTGCTGTTCGTGGTGACGGGGATCGTCGGCTGGGTGCGGGGCAGAGCGTCCAGCAGCTGATCCGCACCTGGTCCGGGCGCGGCCGGCCCGCCGGGTCGAGCCCTGGCGTGTGCCGCCGCGGCCTCACCAGCCCTTCGTGCCCAGCACCTTGTGGATGCGCTTCTCGCTGACCGGACCGTCCGTGCCGAGCTGCTGCGCGAAGAGCGACACCCGCAGCTCCTGGATCATCCACGGGACCTCGGCCAGGGCGCGGGCCGCCTCGGGGGAGGGTGCCGAGGCTATCGCCCGTTCGTAGGCCTCGGTCACGTCCTGGACCCGCCAGGCGAGGTGGGCGTCCCGGTTCGGGTCCGCCGCCGCCTTGTCGAGGCGGTGCGAGGCCGCCCGGAGGTAGCGCACCAGGTGCGCCAGGTGCCGTGAGGGCGTGCGAGAGACGAAGCCCGCGTGGACGAGGGCGTCGAGCTGCGCGCGGACGTCGGCGGCGGCGGCGAGCAGTGCGAGGCTGCGGGCGCCGCGCAGCTGCACGTCCAGCTCGCGGGCTGCGGCGAGGACGGCTACCACGTGCCCGACGACGGTGTGCACCTTGTCCTCCAGCGCGCCACGAACCCGGGCCCGCGTCCTTTCGTACATGTCGACAGATCGAATCTGTACGGCATCGGGTACGAGGGTCTGGATCGCCGCGAGCTGGAGGTCGGCCACGAGAGCCTCGGTGCTCGGATAGGGGCTCGCGGCGAGGGTGAGCGCCTGCGCGGTGGTCCACCGGGTGGTGATCCGGTTGGTGGCGAGGCCGGTCTCGGCGAGCAGGAGCCGGTGCACGCCACGGCCGTGCTCGCTGTCGCGGGTCCAGGCATTGACGTGGACCCGGAGCGCGACGCCGTCCCGCTCGGCGACGAGTCCCGGGTAGCCCCGGACCACGATGCCTGCCGCTGGGGTCTCGACCACGTCGGGCAGGGTGTCGACGCCGGAGGGCCAGGTGGTGAGGTGGGACCGTTCGGGGACGGGGGCGGTGCTGGTCTCGATACGGTCGCCAGCGCTCCCTGCTCGACCGGCGGTGGGTCCGGCGGGGCTCGCCGGCTCACCGGCGTGGGTGGGCATCTCTGGCGCCGGTCGCTCCCCAGGGCCGTATCGAGACCTCGCCTCGCTCACCCCCACCGATGTTCCACGTGAAACAGGCTGCTCGGCCTCGTCCATGGCTGTGCGCAGGGCGGTGCGGACCGCGGAGCGGACCGCTGCCTCGGACTGGCTCGCGAGCCGTCGCTGCAGCGCCAGCAGGTCCTTGGACTCGTCGAGCATCACCACCCCGTCGGACCGCGGCTCGGTGACCCGGTAGGTCATCCTCAGGTGCGTGGGCAGCTTCTCGTCGTCGAAGGCGTCCGCGGGGACGTCCACCCCTCGCAGCTCGCGCACCGCTCGGGCGAAGGCACCGCGGAACGGTTCCGCCATGTCGCCCGCTCGTGCCATGTCCGCCCAGGCCGGGACGTGCCGGCCGAACCACTCGACGACCTGTCGAGCGACGTCGGGCGCAGGGACCAGCTGGACCCGGACGGCCTTGGGGAGCGCGCGGATCGTGGCGACCGTGAGCTCCTCCAGCAGCCCCGGGACCATCCAGTCGAACCCTTCGGGGAGCACCTGGTTCAGCGCCGCCACCGGGATATGTACAGTCACGCCGTCCGAATCCGTACCAGGCTGGAACTGATAGGTCAGCGGCAGCTCGAGGTCGCCCTGCGGCCAGGTCGCTGGGAACTGGGCGGGGTCGACCTCGTCGACCTGAGGCACCAGCAGGTCGAGGGTCAGGTCGAGCAGGTGCGGGTCGCCGCGTCGCGCCGACTTCCACCACGTGTCGAAGTGCCGGGCCGAGACGACGTCGTCCGGCACACGCTCGTCGTAGAAGGCGAAGAGCGCCTCGTCGTCGAGCACCAGGTCCCGGCGCCGGGACCGTGCCTCCAGCGCGGCGGCCTCCTCGCGGACCTCCGCGTTGTGCCGCACGAAGGCGTGATGGGTGATCCAGTCCCCGTCGACGAGCGCATGCCGCAGGAACATCTCCCGGGCCTCGGCCGGGGCCACCTTGCCGTACAGCACCTGGCGGTCCGCGACGATCGGCACGCCGTAGAGCAGCACCTTCTCGGTCGCCACGGCCGCACCCTGGCGGCGCGACCACGACGGGCTGGAGTAGGTGCGCTTCACGAGGTGCGCCGCGAGCTCCTCGGCCCACTCGGGCTGGACCCGCGCCACGTCTCGCGCCCACAGCCGCGACGTCTCGACGAGCTCGCCGGCCATGATCCAGGCCGGAGGCCTCTTCGACAGGGGCGACCCGGGGAAGATCGCGAAGCGGGCGCCGCGCGCACCGAGGTACTCGTTGCGGGCCTGTCGCTTCATGCGCTTGATCGCGCGCTCGCGCGCCTCGCCCTTGAGATGGGCGACGGCCGAGGCCTTGACGTCGGAGGTCTCCTGCATGCCCAGCTGGGAGAGCAGGCCGGCGAGGAGGGAGCGGTGGATGTTGTCGGCGGGCCAGGAGCGGCGGTGGTCGGGCGGGTCTGTCGGCGGGGTCTCGGTACGCCCGCTGCTCGACCCGCGGGCGGGGAGGTTGACGCGGATGCCCAGGGGCTTGGCCATCTCGCGCAGCTGCGTGACGACGTCCTGCCACTCGCGCACCCGCAGGAAGTTGATGTGCTCGGACCGGCACATCCTGCGGAAGGCGCTGCTCGACAGGTCGCGCTGCTGCTCGCGCAGGTACTCCCACAGGTTGAGGTAGCTCAGGAAGTCCGACGTCGGGTCGGTGAAGCGCGCGTGCGCCTGGTCGGCCTGCGTGCGCTCCTCGGCGGGGCGCTCGCGCGGGTCCTGCACCGAGAGCGCTGCGGCGATGATCATGACCTCGCGCACGACGCCGTGGCGGTTCGCCTCGAGGATCATCCGGGCCAGGCGCGGGTCCATCGGGAGCTGGGCCAGGTCCCGGCCGATGCGGGTCAGACCACCCTCGCGAGCGCCGTCGCGCCGCTTCGTGGACTTGGTCGGCTTGGTGGGCTTCGTGGGCGCGAGCGCACCGAGCTCCGTGAGCAGCTGCACGCCGTCGCGCACGGCCCGTGTGTCCGGTGGCTCCACGAAGGGGAACCGCGCGACATCGGCCGGCGTGCGCGCCACTCCCACCGAGAGCATGTGCAGCAGCACGGAGGCGAGCGAGGTGCGCAGGATCTCCGGCTCCGTGAACTCCGGGCGTGCCTCGAAGTCCTCGCGGGAGTACAGACGGATCGCCACGCCGTCGGCCACGCGGCCGCAGCGGCCCGCGCGCTGGTTCGCGCTCGCCTGGCTGATCGGCTCGATGGGCAGGCGCTGCACCTTGGTCGCCTTGGAGTAGCGCGAGATGCGGGCGGTGCCCGGGTCGACGACGTACCGGATGCCGGGGACGGTCAGGGAGGTCTCGGCGACGTTCGTCGCCAGCACGATGCGTCGTCCGGCGTGGGGCTGGAACACCCGGTGCTGCTCCGCGGAGGACAGCCGGGCGTAGAGGGGGACGACCTCGACGAAGTCGGGACGCCTGGCGTCGTGGGTCCGCTCGCCGAAGTGACCCTCGAGCGCGGCCGAGGCGTCGTGGATCTCCCGCTCGCCGGAGAGGAAGACGAGGATGTCGCCCGCTCCCTCGGCGCACAGCTCGTCGACGGCCTCCACGATGCCGGTGAGCAGGTCGCGATCCTCGGTGGGGGCACGGCGGGAGCGGGACCCGCCGCGCGCCGTACCGTCCGTGCCGGGCTCGCCGACCAGGGGGCGGTAGCGGATCTCGACGGGGTAGGTGCGGCCGGTGACGGTGATGACCGGGGCCGGCGTCTCCTCGTCGGTCGAGTGGCGAGGAACGAGCGTATCGAGGCCAGCGGGGGTCTCGACACGGGCCTGACGGCCCTGCTCGACCGGCGGAACGGCCGGCTGGCGGCCCTGCTCGACCGGGGGAACGGGGGCTTGGCCGCCGCGCCAGGCGCGGGCGAGCTCGCGCAGGTGGGCGGGGGCGAAGTGCGCGGCGAACCGCTCGGAGTCGATCGTGGCGGACGTGATGATCACCTTGAGGTCCGGCCGCTGCGGCAGCAGCCGTGCCAGGTACCCGAGGATGAAGTCGATGTTGAGGCTGCGCTCGTGGGCCTCGTCGATGATCAGCGTGTCGTACGCGAGCAGCTGGGGGTCGCGCTGCAGCTGGGCGAGCAGGATGCCGTCGGTCATGACCCTGACCAGCGTCTCGTCCGAGGACTGGTCGGTGAACCGCACCTGGTACCCGACGACGGTGCCCAACGGCACCCCCAGCTCCTCGGCGATGCGCTCGGCGACGGTGCGCGCGGCGATCCGACGTGGCTGGGTGTGGCCGATCTGCCCGACGCGCCCGCGCCCCAGCTCGAGCAGGATCTTGGGCAGCTGCGTCGTCTTGCCCGAACCGGTCTCGCCCGCCACGATCACGACCTGGTTCGCCGCGATCGCCGCGGCGATCTCCTCACGCCGCGCGCTGACCGGCAGCTGCTCGGGGAAAGTGATCGGCGGGACGACGACGGCCGCCCGTCGCGCAGCCGCGGTGGCCCGCTGCTGCGCCGCGCGTTCCTGGCTCTGGCGTCGCCCGGTGCGGGTCCCTTGGCTGCGGCGTGCATCGCCCCGCCGCCGCCCGTCCCGCTGTCGGGAGGACCCGGGGGCGCCCTCCCTCGCGTCTCGCGGGTCCGGCGAGGGTGCACCGGCGCGGTCGCGGGATCGATCAAGGCTCACGTCCCCATTCTCCCAGGCGCGCGCAAACCGAATTCATGCCGCGGGCCCCGCCGGACGTGGTGTCCGACGGGGCCCGCGGCGAGCAGGGCCGGTGCTACCGGCCGAGGTCGAGGTCGCTCAGCGGCGAACCTTCTTCCCCTTCTTGACCGTCTTCAGATACGTCTTGTCGCCCTTGTAGACGACCTTGATCTTGCCGGTCTTCGTCAGCTTCTTGGTCTTGATCACGGCCTTCTTGCCCTTGATCTTGGCCTTGCCGAAGGTCTTCTTGCCGACCTTGACGAGGACCTTGCCCGTGGGGGCGACCCCGGCGAGCTTCTTGAGCTTGACCTTGACGGTGGCCTTGTGCCCCTTCTTCAGGCCCTTGGCCTTGACCTTCTTGATCGTGGCCTTCACCTTCGTGACCTTCAGGCTCGCCTTGACCGGGGCCGAGGCGGTGATTCCCGAACCGGCTGCGGGCGTGTAGGTGACGACCAGGGCGTGCGTGCCGACCGACAGCGTCTTCGGCAGGGTCACGCTCGCCTTGCCGGCCACGACCTTCGCCGAGCCGAGGGTCTTGACCCCCTCGCGGACCGTCACCGTGCCGGCGGGAACCTTGCCCGTGGCGGAGACCGTCACCGAGACCTTGCCCGCCTTGGCGAACGCCGTGCTCCCGGCGGTGGCGGTCACCTGCGCCGCCGTGCTGTCGCCGCCAGGCTTCGCCGAGACCGCCACGGGGACCGTCACGACGGCCTGGACGCCGTCGGCGTCCTCCACCGTCACCGTTGCCGAGTACGAGCCGGCCGCCGCGTAGGTGTGCGTGCCGCCGACGACGTAACCGTCGTCGCCCGCCTCGACGACGCCCGCCGTCGGGCTGGAACCGTCACCCCAGTCGACCGACGCCGAGTACGACGTCGCGTCGGCCGCGCGACCGCCGGAGACGGTCGCGAGCGTGCCGGCGAGCTGCTGCCCGGCCTGGGCCGTCAGCCCGGCGGACGGAACCGCCACGAGCGGCTCCGTGGGCGAGGTGATCGCGATGTCGTCCACCCAGCCGCGCACGTAGCTGCGGTCGGTGTCCGGCACGTCGCCCACCGCGAAGGAGAGCAGCACCTGCTTGATCGTCTTGCCGACAGCAGACTCCGGGAGCGTCACCGACACCTGGTTCCACTGGTTGCCGACGAGCTTGCTGCTCTGGGAGATCGGGTCGAAGGCCCCACCGTTGGAGGCGGTGGCACCCAGCTCCGAGAGCCGCGTCCCGTCCGTGAACTCGAGGTCGACGATCATGTTCGTGCTCGCGTCCGTGGCCAGGTCGAGCGGTGCCCCGGAGGTCTGCGGGTAGACCCAGTAGGACAGGCCCGTCCCGGCCGTGAGCACCGTCGCGAACTCCGGACGGTTCTTGAACAGGATGTTCGTCGCGTAGGCGTTCGAGGCGAGCGCGTGGCCCGAGAACACGATGGCGTTCGTGCCCGTGTGCGCGTTCTGCGTGGAGTCGCCGCCGTTGTGCAGCTTGGACTCCTGGCCGCCGATGCCGCAGCAGAACTCGCCCCAGTTCGACGTGTGGGCGGCGTCGCGGTCGCTCTCCGCGGAGAGCTGGGGGTCGGCCGGCGTGGTGCTGGTCTCGAGGCCCGTGGCGAACAGCGTCTGGCCGTTCTTCACGGTGACGGTGATCTTGCCGTCGTCGAAGGCCCGCGTCGAGGAGAAGTGCACCGGGATGGTGTACGTCCCCAGCGCCACGTCCGTGGCCGCGCGCACCCGGATCGTGGCGACCCAGCCGTCGTCGGAGGGCTGGAGGGTGCCGGTCGCGTGGTCCGCCGTGAAGCCCTCGGGCAGGTCGAGCGAGTAGCTGATCGCCGACGAGTCCTCACCGGTCGGGGAGACCGCGATGGTGAAGGGCTGGGTGGCGCCCCCGGGCACGGTCGTCGTCTGAACGTCCGCGCGGACGTAGCCGCCCTTCTCCCCGGTGCGATCCGACGGCGGGGCGTCGGTCGGGGCGGTGCCCCACGCCTTGACCGTGGCGTCGGCCGTGTCGGTCACCTCGTAGTCGACCGTCGTGTCCTTGGCGATCGCCCCGGCGTCGAGGTACGTCTTGGTCTGCGGCGTGCCGTCGACCTTCATCGACTTGATGTAGGCGGTGCTGAGGTTCGCCCCGGGCGCGTTGATCGTGAGCTTCTTGCCGTTGGACCGCGTGAGCTCGATGCTGCTGAACAGCGGGGCGTTGACCGAGAGCTCGGCCCGGTTCGGGTTCTCCGGGAAGATGCCCATGGCGGCGAAGACGAGCCAGGAGGACATCTCGCCGAGGTCGTCGTTCCCGGGGATGCCGGTCTGGCCGGCCCCGGTGGCGGTGCGGTCGAGCCACAGCTGCTTGATGGTGGCGCGGACCGCGTCCTGCGTCTTCCACGGCACGCCCGCGTAGTTGTAGAGCCACGGCACGGCGACCGAGGGCTCGTTGTCCATGTTGATATGCGTGTTGGTGTCCCAGGACCCGGTCAGCACGTAGTTGCCCGCGTTGTCCTTGAAGTGCTGGTCGAGGCGCTCGACCGCGGTCTGCTTGCCGCCCATGGCGTCGAACAGGCCGGCCGGGTTGTGCTGGACCAGCCAGGCGTACGTGGACGCGGTGCCCTCGACGAAGCCGTCGCCCTTGGAGGAGTCGAAGCCCGACTTCCAGGAGCCGTCAGCCTCGCGCTGCTGGAAGTAGCCCTTGTAGCCGTTGGCGTCCGTGGCGTTCGGGTTGAACTGGTTCTGCCAGTTCTGCGAGCGGGTGGCGAAGGCGGTGTAGTCGTCCTGCTTGCCGAGGTACTTGGCGAGGGTTGCCAGACCGTAGTCGGCGCTCGCCATCTCCAGGGTCTCGTTGGGGCAGCCCCAGGCGTTGCAGCCCTCGGGGTAGTAGCCCTTCGCGATGTACTGGTCGAGCGACGGGCGCTGCCCGACGACGCCGATGTTCCAGCCGACGCGCGTCAGGTCCTCCGGCGTGGGGTTGAGCGCGGCGTCCGCCAGGGACTCGTACGACTCCTCGATCGGGAAGTCCGTGCCGCCGAAGGACACGATCCCGGCGAGCGAGATGGCCGACGGGTCACCCACCATCACGTGCGTGGCACCCGAGTTGTGCGTCCACCGGTCCCAGACGCCGTTGTTCTGGTTGGCCTGGTTGAGCAGGGAGTGCGCGATGTCGCTGCCGCGCTTGGGGTCGAGCAGCGTCACGAGCTGGACCTGGGAGCGGTAGACGTCCCAGCCGGAGAAGGTCGCGTACTGGGCGTCCTGGCCGGTCGGCACCGTGTGCTTCTGCTGGTCGAAGCCCCAGTACTCGCGGTTGACGTCGCTGAACACGTTGGGGTGCAGCAGCGCGTGGTACATCGCCGTGTAGAAGGTGGTCTTCTCGTTGGCGGTGGCCGTGTCGTTGATCTTGATGCGGTTCAGCTCGGTGTTCCACGCCGCGCGGGTCTCCGCCTTCACGTCCGAGAGGCTCTTGCTCGCGGGGATCTCTTGGGCGAGGTTGGCCTGGGCGTTCGCGAGGCTGACGTAGGAGATGCCGACCCGGGCGTTGACCGTGCCGCCCGTGGAGCCGAAGGCCCCGAAGGAGACGTAGGCGCCCGAGCCCTTGCCCGCCTGCGGGTAGGCGTTCGAGGAGCTGCCGCCGATGCCGCCGGCAGCGCCGGACGTCGTCGTCGAGCTCGCCGTGACGTCCCCGTCCTTGTACGTGCCGTACGCGCTGAACGGCTTGTCGAAGGTGATGGTGAAGTGCACCGTGTAGTAGCTGCGGCTGAGCGTGCCGTCCCCGACGAAGGACCCGCAGAAGTTGCCGGAGGTCACGGAGCCCGAGATCGTGTTGGTCGCGCTGTCGATCGTCACGTCCGCGGCGGAGGAGCCGAGGATGGAGTCCGACGCGCGGACCAGCAAGGACGCGGTGCTGTTGGCGGGGTAGGTGAAGCTGCCGGATCCCGCACGGGTCGTGGCCGCGAGGTCCGCGGTGATGCCGTTGTTCAGCGTGACCTTGTAGGCGCCCGGTGCGGTCGTCTCGTTGCTGTGCGAGAAGTTCCCGACGTACTTGCCCGAGTTCGAGGCGTCCTCGGTGAGGGGAGACGTGTCGACGTTGCCGAGCACCGGCATGATCGGCACGTCGCCCGAGAGGCCTGCGCAGCCCGCGCCGGAGACGTGGGTGAGGCTGAACCCGCGGGTGCGGGTGGTGTTGTACTCGTAGCCGCCCGGCGAGGTCGAGCGCATGGTCCCGTTGCTGAGGTTCATCTGGTCCGGGCTCCAGGCGAGCATGCCGAAGGGGGCCACGGCGCCAGGGAAGGTGTTGCCCGCGTTCGCCGTCCCGACGAACGTGTTGACGTACTGGGCGGGATCGGTGACGAAGGCCGGGTCTGCGGCGTTCGCTCCGGTGGCGGGCAAGGCCACCGCGAGAGCCAGGGCGGCGCTCGTGGTGACGGCGAGCCCGGCACGTAGACGTGTTCGGGGTGTGCGAGGACTTCTCATGATGGTCACGAACCTGCTCCGTCGAAGGTTGCGATAGTGATGACCGCTTCATCGAATCAGTACATGAAGTGGCTGTCAAAGGTAGGACGATGCGTCCGCTGTGCCACTGCGGCGTCTGGGGTGACAACGATGTCACGCGGGCCCTGACGGCCGGACGCGAGCGGTTCGTCGAGGGGTCTCAGACGTTGACGTCGAGGACCGTGCGGTGCAGCGCCGCGACGCCGTCCGTCAGGGTGCGCAGCGCCTCCGCGGCGTCGGGGCTGCCGGCGTTCGCGACCAGGTCGACCGTGTAGCGCAGGTGCGCGACGCTCGCCGCCAGCCCCGTCTCGGCGTCGGCGAGCTCGGTCGCGGCGAAGCGACGTGCCACGGCGTCGTGCGCGGTCGCCACCCGGGCGAGCGCCGTCCGCGCGCGGGCGACGGCGACGTGGGCGGAGTCCACCGCCTCCTGGATGTCGGTCTGCAGCGCCTGCCGGGCCGCGTCGTCGTCCGGCGTGGTGAGGTTCGCCGTCCGGACGACGAAGGTCGGGGGGCGGACCGGGTCGGTGGCGTCCGGACGCACCGTACCGGTGCTCCGCCGACGAGGCTCCGCTCCGACCGCGTCGAGCAGGAGCGAGCTGTCCGTCGAGCTGCTCGCCACGCGGGTGAGGCTGCGGGCCTCGGCCCGGCTCTGGGCGGAGGCGGCGGCCGCCCCGCTCAGGGGCAGCACGACGACGAGCAGCCCGGCGGCTGCCAACCTCGTCGTTCTGCTGCTCATGGCGATCATCTTGCCCGAGAAGTCTGGGAGAGCGAGGGCGTGAACCTGTGAATCCGCTCAAGGTGAACGCGGGGGCGGCCGCCGTAGGGTGGGTCGCATGAGTGAGGCGCGCGCCGTCGAAGCCCTGGAGGCCGCCGGCATCCCGTTCGAGATCAGCCGCTACGGGCGCGCGGGCTCCCTGCGCGAGTCCGCCGAGCTGCGCGGCATCGATCCGTCCCAGGTCGTGAAGTCGCTCGTGGTGCGCCGCGGCGAGGACGACTACCTGTTCGTCCTGGTCCCCGGGGACCGCACGATCTCCTGGGCCAAGCTGCGTGCGCTGCTCGGCGTGAAGCGGGTCTCCATGCCGGACGCCGAGGTGGCTCGTGAGGTGACGGGGTACGAGCGTGGCACCATCACGCCCTTCGGCTCGTCGCATCCGTGGCCCGTGATCGCCGACGAGCGGGTGCTCGGCGGCCCGGCGTCGTTGGGCGCGGGCGCGCACGGGGTCTCGGCGACGGTGGACGGCGACGCGCTGGTCGAGGTGCTCGGCGCGCAGGTCGCCGACGTGACCGACCCCCTGCCGGCGGAGCGCGTCTGATCGCTGCCCCGTGTGACTGCGGAGCCTTGGGCGTGCTAGCCTCGGAGTTGCTGGGCTGGCCGCAAGGTCTTGGTCCACCCTTTAGGCGGGGATATCCCCCGCCTAAACTTTTTCGGGGGCATCGCAACGGTGCGAGAACTCAGCATCTTCATCGACGAGTCGGGTGACTTCGGCTCCTTCCAGAAGCACTCGCCCTTCTACGTCGTCAGCCTCCTTTTTCACGATCAACAGGCACAGATCGTGCACTCTCTCGACGCGATCCACGATGCGTTGCGGGAGCGTGGGCTGTCCCCGGGCCATGCGATCCACACGGGGCCGTTGATCCGTCGTGAGCAGGACTACCGCTGGTTGAGCCTGGCTGATCGCCGTTCCTTGTTCCGAGTGCTGGTCGACTTCGTCCGGGTGTGTGAGGTGACCCATCACTCATGGGTGTTCAGCAAGCGAGAGCTGGGGGACGGGGATCGCCTCGTGAGTGCGATATCGCGGGAGCTCGGTGCCCTGATCCGGTCGAGTTATGAATACTTCAGCTCGTGGGACCGGGTCGTGATCTACTACGACAACGGGCAGAAGGAGCTCACCAAGGTCGTGAACAGCGTGTTCAGCGCTCTCTTGAGCACCGCCGAGGTCCGCAAGGTCGCGCCCTCGGACTACAGCCTCTTCCAGGCAGCCGATCTGTGCTGCACACTTGCGCTGCTGCGCAGGAAGATGGAGACCGTGGGCCTGTCCACCTCCGAACGTGACTTCTTCTCCACGCGAAAAGATGGCGCAGAGCGGGCTCTGAAGAAGGGATACCTCAAGACGCTCGACCGCAAGCGGTTCGGGATCTGAAGGGTGCCCCCTCCTGCGGGTCATGTGTCACAGCGACCGGGTAGCGTCGCCGCATGCGGTTCTTGCACACCTCCGACTGGCACCTGGGGCGCGCGCTGCACGGTGTGGACCTGCGCGAGCACCAGGCGGCCTTCGTGGACCACCTGGTGCAGGTGGTCGAGGCCGAGCAGGTCGACGTCGTCCTGGTCGCCGGGGACGTGTACGACCGCGCGATCCCGCCGGTCGAGGCCGTCTCGTTGCTCAGCTCGGCCCTCGCCCGGCTCTCCGAGCACGCGAGCGTCGTGCTCACCTCCGGCAACCACGACTCCGCGCGTCGTCTCGGCTTCGGTGCGCAGGTGCTGCGCGAGGGCGTGCACGTGCGCACGACCCTCGACGTCGACCGCCCCGTGCTCGTCACCGGGCGGGACGGCACGCGGGCCTACGTCTACCCCTTCCCCTACCTGGAGCCCGACGAGGCCCGGGTGGCGCTCGCGCGGCGGGTGGACGCGCACGGTACGGCGCCGGACGAGGGCTGGGCTGACGACGGCGCGGTCCTGCTCGACCGCTCTCACGAGGCGGTGGTCGGCGCGGCGATGGACCTGGTCCGCGCCGATGTCGCACGACGGCGGGAGGCGGAGCCGGACGGGTTCGTGACCGTCGTCATGGCGCACGCCTTCGTGGTGGGCGGTGAGCCGAGCGAGTCGGAGCGGCCGATCGCCGTCGGAGGCGTGGACAGCGTGCCCGCCGGGGTCTTCACGGGGGTGGACTACGTGGCGCTCGGGCACCTGCACGGACCGCAGCAGGTCGCGGTGCCGGGTGCGGTCGCCCGGTACAGCGGCTCGCCGCTCGCCTACTCGTTCTCGGAACGCGGGCACCGCAAGTCGTCGGTGGTCGTCGACGTGGTGCCCGGCGCCCCGGCGAGCACCCGTCTCGTCGACGCCCCGGTGCCGCGTCGGCTCAGCGAGGTGCGTGACGAGCTGGAGGCGGTGCTCTCCGAGCAGTACGCCGGGCAGCGCGACGACTGGGTCCGGGTCCTCCTCACCGATGCCGTGCCGCCCCCGCGCTACCTCGAGCGGGTGCGCGAGGTGTTCCCGCACGCGCTCGTGGTGCTGCGCGACCCGGCGAGCGCGGCCCGGCAGGAGTCGGCCTACCGGGAGGTGACTGTCGCGAGCGACCCGGTGGACGTGGCGGGCGACTTCCTGGCGCACGTGACGGGGGCGCCTCCGACCCCGGCCGAGCTGGCGGTGCTGCAGGAGACCTTCGAGACCCTCGGGCGAGAGGAGCGTGAGGGCCGGTGATCCTGCACTCCTTGCAGCTGCACGCCTTCGGGACGTTCGCCGGCACCGTCCAGATCGACTTCGACGCCGTCGGCGCGAACGGGATCTTCCTGCTGGAGGGGCCCACCGGCGTCGGCAAGTCCACCGTGATCGACGCCGTGGTCTTCGCGCTCTACGGCGAGATGGCGGGCTCGGTGGCGAGCCGGAACCGGGCGCGGTCGGACTTCGCCGCGCCCGACGACCCGACCTTCGTCGACCTGGTGCTCGAGACCGGGAACGGCATCTTCCGGATCCGCCGCACCCCTCAGTACGAGCGTGCGAAGCAACGCGGCACCGGGACGACGACGCAGCAGGCGACGGTGCGGATGTGGCGGCTGGAGCCCGGAGCCCTCGACGCATGGGCGCTCGCGCCCCGGACGGCGAGCGGTCGACCCGGCGAGGCTCGCGACCACGGGGACCTGGACGGCGCGGGCGAGCTGCTGGCCACCCGTCTGGACGAGGCGGGCGTGCAGGTGCGCCACGTGGTGGGGCTCACCCGCGAGCAGCTCGCGCAGACGATCGTCCTGCCGCAGGGCGAGTTCGCCTCGTTCCTGCGCGCGAAGCCGGAGGAGCGCACCCAGCTGCTGCAGCAGGTGTTCCAGACCGGGATCTACCTGGACGCGCAGAAGGCGCTCGCGGACCGCCGCCGTGCGCTCGGTGCCCTGGTCGAGGACACGCGCCGCGCGGCCGTCGGCTCGGTGGAGCGTCTCGCCGCCCTCGCCCCGGACGCTCCCCCGCCCGTCGAGCAGGACGCTCCGCCAGCCGAGCAGGAACGCCAGGCCGATCCCTCGCCGGTCGAGCAGGGCCGTCGGGCCCGTGTCGAGACCCCTGTTCCCCTCCCTTGGCTCACCGCCGACGCCTCCCTCGACCCGCCCTCCTCGGGGCACGACGCCGAGGAGGGCGCCGACGTCCTGAAGGTCGCCGAGACATGCCGCGAGGGCTCGGATTCTGCAGCCCAGCAGGCTGAGCAGATCGCCGAGCGGGCACGGCAGGCCAGGGACGAGGCGGCAGCCGCGCTGCGCGAGACCCGAGCGCTGCTACGGCTCGTCGAGCGACGTGACGACGCCCGGGCACGCCGCACGGAGCTGCAGGAGCGCGCCGAGCAGGTCGAGGTGGAGCGCCGGACGGTCGCCGCCGCGCAGCGCGCGGCCGCTGTCGCACCGGTGCTCGCGCGTGCGGAGACGGCGCACGAGGCGAGGACCGCTGCGGGCCAGGCCTGGGACGACGCGGCCGGGACCGCGAAGGCTCTCGGGATGGTCGCTCCCGGGGGCGTGGCCACCGGCTCGGTCACGACGGCGGACGACGGCGGAGAGCCCGGCAAGGAGCCCACGACGCCGTTCGGCGCCTGGCTCGGGCAGCGGCAGGACGAGCTGCTCGCGGACAGCGTGCTGCTGGACGCGCTGGAACGACAGGTCGGCTCGCTCACCGAGGGGGCCGACCGGCTCCAGGAGGTGCTCGACGAGCTCGCGGCCGTCCGCGCGGCGGCCCGCGCCGACGAGGACGAGCTCGCGGCGGTCCCGCAGGCCGTGGCCGTCGTCCAGGAGGAGCGCGCCCGGATGGAGGCGACGGCGCGTGGCCTGGACCTCGCGACGGCCCGGCTCGCAGCGGCCGAGGAGCAGCGCGACGACCTGGGGCGCGTCGGCGAGGCGCTGGCGGACTGGCGCGTGGCGGCGGACGCGCTCCTCGCCGCCAAGGCCAGGGCGGACGACGCCACGCACGCCGAGGCCCATCTGCGCCTGCGGCGTCGTGAGGGGATCGCGGGGGAGCTCGCCTCCGGGTTGGCCGAGGACGAGCCCTGCCCCGTCTGCGGGAGCCGGGCACACCCCCGCCCCGCCGAGCTCTCCGACACGCACGTGTCCCAGGAGGAGGTCGACGCCGCCGAGCGCGACCGCCGGGTCGCCGACGAGGAGTTCCAGACGGCGAACGGTCGTCACGAGGCCGCCCGGGCACGGCTGGACCACCTGGCCGAGCGGGCAGGGCTCGACGGTGCGGTCCTGCGCGCCGCAGACACCGATGACCTTCTCGCCCCCGCGGTCGCGGCCGCGCGGGAAGCGGTGGTCACCGCTGCGCAGGAGCGAGACGTGGCGGCGCGCGCCGGCGAGGCGCTCCCGGAGGTCCTCGCCAGGCTGGAGGCCCTGGGCGCACGGGAGGCGGAGCTGCGCGAGCGCGCCTCCGCCGCGGCGTCCGCGCGGGCCGGGCGGGTGGCCCGCCTCGAGAGCGGCTGCGCCGCGATACAGGACGACCGGGCAGGACTGACGGACCAGCTCCGTGAGGTCGCCGCGCGGGTCGGGGTCGAGCTCGCGCTGCCTGCCGGGGCCGAGGGCGCCGAGCCCGCTGTGGCGATCGAACCGGCTGTGTCGGGCGAACCGGTTGCCTCGGTCGAACCTGTGGAGTCGCCAGGACCCACGGAGCTGCCCGGGATCGCCGCGCCGTCCAGCACCGTCGCGCGTCCCGCGACTGCCGAGCCCGAGCCGTTCGCGGCCCGTGTGATCGCGCAGACCCGTGCGTTCGAGAAGAGCCTGCGCCCCGCGCTCTCCCGGGTGCGGGACGCCGTGCGCGAGCGGCGGGACGCGCTAGCGGCCTGGGCGCGGGCGGACGGCACCCGGTCCCAGGCGGAGGAGGACGCCCGGGTGCGGGCCGAGGAGAGGGACGAGGCACTCGCCGTGCACGGCTTCACCACTGCCGACGAGGCCGCGGCGGCCGCGATGCCCGTGCCAGAGCTGGCCGCGCTCGAGCGGTCGGTGGACGGGCACGACTCAGCCCTCCGCGCCGTCGCCGCGGAGCTGGCCGTGGCGGACGTCGCGGCGCTGCCGGACGAGGCGAGCGTCGAGTCGGTCGTCACCGACGTGACGCGAGCGCAGGAGGCGCTGGCGCGCGCGGAGCAGGAGGAGGACGAGGCGCGGGAGGCCGCCACCCGGGCACGCTCGCTTGCGCTCACGGTCGCGCAGCACGTCGCCGAGGTCCACCGTGACGTGACCGCCTACCGCGACGCAGTCCGGGACAGCGCCGTCGTGCTGCGGGTCTCGGACCTCGTCACCGCGCGCTCCGCGGACAACGCTCCCGCGCTCACGCTCTCCACCTACGTGCTGGTGCAGCGCTTCGAGGCGGTCGTGGAGGCGGCGAACCGGCGTCTCGCGGTGATGTCCGACGGCCGGTACGAGCTGGTGCGCAGCGACGAGCGTGAGAGGAAGGGCGGGCGCAACCTCGGCCTGGCCCTGCGTGTGATCGACCACGTCACCGGGGCGGTGCGGGAGACCACCACGCTCTCGGGCGGTGAGACCTTCTACGTCTCCTTGTGCCTCGCCCTGGGCCTGGCGGACGTCGTCTCCGCCGAGGCCGGCGGGATCGAGTTCGGCACCCTCTTCGTCGACGAGGGCTTCGGCACCCTCGACGCCTCGACGCTCGAGGTGGTGATGACCGAGATCACGCGCCTGCGGGACGCCGGGCGCGTGGTGGGCCTGGTCTCCCACGTCGAGGCGCTCAAGCAGATGATCCCCGAGCGCATCCAGGTGCGCCGTCGGCCCGACGGGGCGAGCGAGGTGCGGGTGGTGGCGTGAGGGGCGCGGTCAGGGCCCGACGACCGCGGCGCTGCGCGGCGGCAGGGTGATCCTCCCGCCGTCGGCCGGGGCTGCCGAGGAGGTCGCGAGCAGCACGCGGACCTCGGGCTCCACTGCGAAGGTCCGCTCCTGCTCGCCGAGGTTCACCAGCACGGCCAGACCGCCACGGTCGAGCCGGAACCACCGCTCCTCGTCCGAGCAGGACGCGCTCAGGTGGCGGAAGTCCGTGTCCCTCAGCTCGGGGCGCTCCCGCCGCAGCGCGATGAGGTCGCGGTAGAGCGCGAGCAGGCGGCCGTGGTCGCCCTCGTGCACCTCGGACCAGTCGAGCCTCGACCTGCGGAACGTCTGCGGATCCTGCGGGTCCGGCACCAGCGCCGGGTCCCAGCCCATCCGGGCGAACTCGGCGATCCGGCCGCGCGCGGTGGCCTCGGCGAGTTCCGGCTCGGGGTGCGAGGTGAAGAACTGCCACGGGGTGGACGCGCCCCACTCCTCGCCCATGAACAGCATCGGGGTGAACGGCGCGGTCAGGGTGAGCACGGCCGCGACGGCGAGGAGGTCGTGGCCGAGACTCTGCGAGAGCCGGTCGCCCTGCGCCCGGTTCCCCACCTGGTCGTGGTCCTGGTCGAAGGTCACCAGCCGCCAGGTGGGCGTGCTCGGGTCGATCGGGCGCCCGTGGTCCCGCCCGCGGAACGAGGAGTAGGTGCCGTCGTGGAAGAAGCCCCGGGTCGAGGCCTTGACTAGCGACCCGAGGGAGGCGAAGTCGGCGTAGTACCCCTCGGTCTCCCCGGTGAGGGCCACGTGCACCGCGTGGTGGTAGTCGTCGTCCCACTGGGCAGTGATGCCGTAGCCCTCCGGTCGTGGGGTGATCATCGTCGGGTCGTTGAGGTCGGACTCCGCGATCAGGGCGAGCGGGCGCCCGAGCTCGGCGCTGAGGGCGTCGGTCTGCGCCGCCAGCTCCTGCAGCAGGTGCGGGGCGGCGCTGTCGACGAGAGCGTGCACCGCGTCGAGCCGGAGGGCGTCCACGTGGTGGTCGCGCAGCCACATCGCCGCGTTGTCCAGCACGTAGCGCCGCACCTCCGGCTCGGCGAGGTTGACCGAGGCGCCCCACGTGCTGCTGCTCGACTCGTCGAGGTAGGGGCCGAACCGCGGCAGGTAGTTGCCGCTGGGACCGAGGTGGTTGTAGACGACGTCCTGCACGACGCCGAGCCCGCGCTGGTGCGCGGCGTCGACGAAGCGCTGGTACGCCGCGGGCCCGCCGTAGCCCTCGTGGACGGCGTACCAGAGCACCCCGTCATAGCCCCAGTTGTGCGTGCCGTTGAACGCGTTCACCGGCAGGAGCTCCACGAGGTCGATGCCCAGGTCCACCAGGTGGTCGAGGCGTTCGATGGCGCTGTCCAGCGTGCCTGCCTCGGTGAACGTGCCGACGTGCAGCTCGTAGAGCACCGCCCCCGCCAGCTCGCGTCCCGGCCAGCCCTCGTCCTGCCAGCGGTGCGCCGCCGGGTCCACCACCGCGCTCAGCGCGTGGACGCCGTCGGGCTGCCGGCGCGAGCGCGGGTCGGGCAGGGGCGTGGTCGCGTCGTCGAGCAGGAACCCGTAGCGCTCACCGGCGTCCAGGTCGACCGCGCTGTGCCACCAGCCACCGGGATCGCGCTGCATCGGCTGGTCGGTCGCGCCGGGCCGGTGCAGGGCCACCGTCCTCGCCGTCGGCGCCCAGACCTGCGGCCTCACCGTTCCTCCGGGGCCGGCAGCTCGGGGGCCAGCAGCGCGACCGGCAGGTCCGCGAGCAGGTCGGCCAGGCGGATCTGCCCGCCGTCGAACCGCCGACCGGTGAGCACGTCCACGACCGGCTCGCGCCGGTGCAGCAGCGTGGTGCCGCCCCACGGGTCCTCCCCGCGCGCGGCGAGGCCGACGGGCAGCCGGGTCGCGACCGCCACGGCGCCGCCTCGGTCGAAGGCCACCACGTGGTCGCTCGCCGACCCGACCACGTCGACCGGCACGTACCGGGTGAACAGCTCCGGACGGTCCCGCCGCAGGCGCAGCGTCCGGGAGGTCACGAGCAGCTTCGCCGCCCCCGAGGCGTCGACGGGTGGCACGTCACCGCCGTCGAGCTGGGCGAGCAGGCGCCGTCGCCGGTCGAAGTCGATCTCCCGCCGGTTGTCCGGGTCCACCAGGCTTGTCTCCCACAGCTCGCTGCCCTGGTAGACGTCCGGCACGCCGGGCCCGGCGAGCTGGACGAGCTTGGCCCCGAGCGCGTTGGACCAGCCTGCGGGCGCCACTCGGTCGACGAAGGCCGTGAGGAGCTTCCGGGCCCGGTCGTCGTCGAAGGCGGCGTCCACGAGCGCGTGCATCCGGCGTTCGAACCCCCGCTCGGGGTCGGTCCAGCTCGTCGACTCACCCGCTTCCCGAGCGGCCTTCTCGGCGTAGGCGTGCAACCTCTCGCGCGAGGCGGGCCACACCCCGACGATCGCCTGCCACAGCAGGTTGTCGAAGGGGCCGTCCTCGGTGGTGGCCACGCCCCGCAGCTCGCGCAGCGTGGCTGCCCACTCGTGGGGGAGCTCGGCGAGGACGCTGAGCCGTGCCCGCACGTCCTCGCCGCGCTTGCTGTCGTGGGTGGACAGCGTGGTCATCGCGGCCGGCCACGCCGCCTGGCGCGCCGCCGAGCGGGCGTGGAGCTCGTCGACCGTGATCGCGAACTCGTCAGGGGCGGCGCCGACCTCGGCGAGCGAGCCGAGCCGGGTGAAGCGGTAGAAGGCCGTGTCCTCGACCCCCTTGGCCATCACCATGCCGCTGGTCTGCTGGAACCGGACCGCCAGCGGCGAGGCGGGGTCACGCAGCACGGGGACGATCTGCTCGAGCGCGGCGCCCAGGTCGGGGCGGTGCTGGCGGGCGAGCTCGGCGGCGGCGATGAGGTGCTCCTCGCCGAGCGGCAGGTACGAGCGGTACACGGGGAAGCAGGCGAGCAGCTCGGCGAGCGCGTCCGCGCCCTGGCCGGGCGCGAGCGGACCGGCCTCCGGCGGCAGCAGCCGCTCCAGCCGCAGCACCTCCGCGCGCAGGATGCCGTCCGCGACCGCGCGCTTGGTGTCGTGGATGAGGTCCGCGTAGTCCGGGAACTCGCCACCGCGCAGCTCGGCGTCGAGCACGTCCAGCACGCGCTCGCCCGCCGGGTCGACGAGCACGCGGTCGACGTCGGCCAGGGCGTCGTAGCCGGTGGTGCCCGCCGTCGCCCAGTGGGCGGGGAGCTGCTCGCGACCCTCGAGGATCTTCTCGATGACGACATAGGCGTCGCCCGTCGCGGCGGCGAGCCGGTCCAGGTACTCCCCGGGCGAGGCGAGGCCGTCGGGATGGTCCACGCGCAGACCGTCGACGAGCCCGTCGCGCACCCACCGCACGATCTCGGCGTGGCTCTCGTCGAAGACCGAGGGCAGCTCGACGCGGATGCCGGCGAGCGTGCTCACCGCGAAGAACCGCCGGTAGTTCAGCTCGCTGTCCGCGCGGCGCCAGCTCATCAGCTCGTAGTGCTGGCGCGCGTGCACGGCGAGCACCGAGGCCGGGTCGTGCGCGGCTGTGTCGTGCGAAGCGTGGGCGGCCTCGATCGTCCCGGGGGCGAGGGGGTAGCGGGTGCCCTGGTGGTCCAGCTCGTCCCCCACGACCCGCAGCTCGCCACGCTCGGCGGCGTCCTCCACGCTGCCGGTGAGCACGGGTACACGGATCTTGCCCCCGCCGGACTCCCAGTCGACGTCGAACGCCTCGGCGTGGCGGGACGCGCGGCCGAGGCGCAGCAGGTCCCACCACCACGGGTTCTGGCGCGGGTCCGCCACGCCCATGTGGTTCGGCACGATGTCGACGAGCACCCCGAGGCCAGCCGCGCGGGCGGCGCGGGAGAACCGTTCGAGACCCTCGGGCCCGCCCCGGGCGGGGTCGACCCTGCTGGGGTCGACGACGTCGTACCCGTGGTCGGACCCCTCGGCCGACGCCAGCAGCGGCGACAGGTACACCCAGTCGACCCCGAGGTCGTGCAGGTAGTCCACCAGGTCCGCAGCGGCGTCCAGGTCGAGCTCCGGACGGATCTGCAGCCGGTACGTCGAGACCGGGAGCCGGGAGCGCATCGTCACCCTTCGTCGTCGGGCGTGCTGGTCAGCACCGCGAGGGAGGCCGCGACGGAGTCGTCGGTGCCGGGCTCGCTCGTCGCCTGCGCACGCAGCACCAGGAGCGACTTGTGCTCCACCGCGACCACCGTGCCAGGCGTGTACGGCCCGGCGTCGCCCGTGGTCCCGGCGGTGTCGACGACGACCTCCCAGCTGGGCGAGTACTCGTCGGTGGGGAGCGTGAAGTCGACCGCGTCGTCGTGCGCGTTGAACAGCAGGATGAAGTGCGCGTCGGTGATCGGCTCGCCGCGCGCGTCCCGCCCACGGATGCCGTCGCCGTTGAGGAACACGCCGATGGAACGACCGAAGCCGGAGTCCCAGTCGCTCGGCAGCATGGCCGTGCCGTCCGGGCGCAGCCAGACGATGTCGGGCAGCGGCTCGCCGGCCTCGCGCTCCACGGGGCGTCCGTCGAAGAACCGGTTGCGCCGGAAGGTCGGGTGCTGCGCCCGCAGCGCGCTGACCGCGGCGACGAAGTCCTCCAGCGGGGTGTCGACCGCGTCCCAGTGCACCCAGCTCAGCGCGTTGTCCTGCGCGTAGGTGTTGTTGTTGCCCTGCTGGGTGCGCCCGAGCTCGTCGCCGTGCAGCAGCATCGGCACGCCCTGCGAGAGCAGCAGCGTCGCGAGGAAGTTGCGCTGCTGGCGTGAGCGCAGCGTGAGGACGGCCGGGTCGTCGGTGGGGCCCTCGACGCCGCAGTTGTACGAGCGGTTGAACGACTCGCCGTCCTTGTTGTCCTCGCCGTTCTCCTCGTTGTGCTTCTCGTCGTAGGAGACCAGGTCGCGCAGCGTGAAGCCGTCGTGGGCGGTGACGAAGTTGATGGACGCGGCCGGACGGCGGCCCGAGCTCTCGTAGAGGTCGGCCGAGCCGGTGAAGCGCGAGGCGAACTCGCCCAGGGTGGCGGGCTCGCCGCGCCAGAAGTCGCGGACGGTGTCGCGGTACTTGCCGTTCCACTCCGTCCACAGCGCCGGGAAGTTGCCGACCTGGTAGCCGCCCGGGCCCACGTCCCACGGCTCGGCGATGAGCTTCACCTGGCTCACCACCGGGTCCTGCTGCACCAGCTCGAAGAAGCTGGAGAGCTTGTCGACGTCGTAGAACTCGCGGGCGAGCGTGGAGGCGAGGTCGAAGCGGAAGCCGTCCACGTGCATCTCCAGCACCCAGTAGCGCAACGAGTCCATGATCAGCTGCAGCGCGTGCGGGTGCCCCACGTTGAGGGAGTTCCCGGTGCCCGTGTAGTCCATGTAGTACTGCTTGTCGTCATCCACCAGGCGGTAGTAGGCGGCGTTGTCGATGCCGCGGAACGACAGGGTGGGGCCGAGGTGGTTGCCCTCGGCGGTGTGGTTGTAGACGACGTCGAGGATGACCTCGATGCCCGCCGCGTGCAGCGAGCGCACCATGCCCTTGAACTCTTGCACCTGCTGGCCGAGCTGGCCCGTGGAGGAGTACGTGTTCTGCGGGGCCAGGTAGGCGATGGTGTTGTAGCCCCAGTAGTTCGAGAGCCCCTTCTGCTGCAGCGTCGAGTCGTTGACGAACTGGTGCACCGGCATGAGCTCGATCGCCGTGGTGCCGAGCTTCTTGAGGTGCTCGACGATCACCGGGTGGGCGATCGCCTGGTACGTGCCGCGGATCTCCTCGGGCACCTCCGGGTGAAGCTCGGTGAGGCCCTTGACGTGCGCCTCGTAGATGACGGTGGAGGCGTAGGGGGTGCGCGGGGCGCGGTCCCCGCTCCAGTCGAAGAACGGGTTCACGACGACGCCGAGCATCATGTGCGACGCCGAGTCGTCGTCGTTGCGCCGGTCGGGCTCGCCGAACTGGTAGCCGTAGAGCGACTGGTCCCACTCGATCGTGCCCACGGTCGCCTTGGCGTAGGGGTCGAGCAGCAGCTTGTTCGGGTTGCAGCGCTGCCCGTTCGCCGGGTCGTAGGGGCCGTGCACGCGGTAGCCGTAGCGCTGGCCCGGGCCGACCTGCGGCAGGTAGGCGTGCCAGATGAACGCGTCGACCTCCGTCAGCTCGACGCGCGTCTCCGCGCCGTCGTCGTCGAACAGGCAGAGCTCGACCTTCTCGGCCGCCTCGCTGAAGAGCGCGAAGTTCGTGCCGCTGCCGTCGTAGGTGGCGCCGAGCGGGTAGGACGATCCAGGCCAGGTGTGCATCCACGTGCCTCTCGATCAGCGGATCCGGGCGGGATCACCAGACCCCAGGTCAGCGTAGCGAGGGGGGCGGTGGGGGGACGAGCGGGACGGGGTGTCGGAGCCTGGCCACCGCCCGGAACCCTTCGTCTGCCCGCCGTACGATGGAACCCGGTCTCGAGCGAGGAGTCAGATGCGGGCGCAAGGCGCACCGGAGCCGTCCTTCGGCAAGGCGGTGCTGGTCTGGGGCGTCGCCGTCGGCGCCTACGCGATCGCCGTCGGGCAGCGTTCGTCGTTCGGGGTCGCGGGCATCGACGCCGCGTCCCGCTTCGGTGCGGCCGCCACGATCCTGTCCCTGTTCACGGTCATCCAGCTCGCGGTCTACGCCACCGCCCAGCTGCCCGCGGGCGTCCTGCTCGACAAGGTCGGCTCGCGGTGCATGATCGCCGTCGGCGCGATCATCATGGCCGTCGGGCAGGTGGGCATGAGCCTGAGCCACACCGTCGGTCTCGCGCTCGCGGCCCGCGTGCTCATCGGCGCGGGCGACGCCGTCACCTTCGTGTCCGTCATCCGGCTCATCCCCTCGTGGTTCCCGGCTCGGCGCGTGCCGCTGTTCACCCAGCTGACGGGCATCATCGGGCAGCTCGGCCAGGTGATCTCCGCCGTCCCCTTCGTGGCCGTGCTGCACCACCTTGGCTGGAACCCCGCGTTCCTCGGGCTCGCCGGGCTCGGCCTCGTCGCGGGGGTCAGCGTCTGGGCCTGGGTGCGGGACCGCCCCGGGGCCGCCGCGTCGGGCCGACCCGCCGAGGGTCCGACGACGGCGCCGCGCGTCCCCGACGAGGAGACGGCGGTCGCGGAGGGCGCGCCGCCCGCCGACGCCGTCATACCCGCGGACCTCGCCGCGCCCGGCGGAGACGCGGCGATCGACGACGTCTCGACCGGCTCCACGACGCACCCCGACGCGAGCGGACTGTCCGCCGTCGTGCGCTCGCCCGGCTCCTGGCTCGGGTTCTGGACCCACATGGTCACGAGCTTCAGCGTCAACGTGTTCACGCTCATGTGGGGCTACCCCTTCCTCGTCGTGGGGCAGGGCCTGAGCCCCGCGCAGGCGAGCGGCCTGCTCACGCTCAACGTCGTCTTCGCGATCCTCGCCGGGCCGCTGATCGGCGAGTTCACCGCGCGGCACCCGTTGCGCCGATCCTGGGCGGTCATCACGATCGGCGTCGGCGTCGGGCTCGCCTGGCTCATGGTGATCGCGCCGTCGACGCCGCGCCCGCTGTGGCAGCTCGCGCTGTTCGTCGCGGTGCTGGCCTTCGGGGGCCCGGGCTCCGTCATCGGCTTCGACTACGCGCGCACCTTCAACCCGCCGCGCCGCCTGGGCGCGGCGACCGGCATGGTCAACATCGGCGGCTTCTCCGCCGCGGTCGCGGCGATCTTCGGCATCGGGCTCGTGCTGGACCGCGTGCGCCCCGACGGTCACTACACCCTCGGTGACTTCCGCGTGGCGCTCGCGGTGATCTTCGTGCCCTGGGCGATCTCGATGGTCGGCGTCATCGTCTCCCGTGCCCGCACGCGGGCTCGCATGGCGCACGACGACGGCGTGGTCGTCCCGCCGCTCGCGGAGGCGTGGGCGCGCTGGAGGGCCAGGCGATGAGTCGCGTGTGCCCGGCACGCGTCCGACCCTCCGCCTAGGGTGGCGGCATGACAACGACGCCATCGCGGTCCGACGCTGCGTCGCCCGGTGCGGCGTCGTCAGGTGCGAAGAAGTCGGGCGCCGCGCCCGCCGCCGACGCTGGGGCGGTGCTCACGACGGAGCACCTGCGTTCGATCCGGCTCGCTGCCCTCGGGCTGCGCGGCAGCAGCAGCGTGCCCGGCTCCCAGTCCGAGACCGTCGACGCGCTCGCCCAGGTCGGGCGCAGGTTCCTCGCCATGCAGGGGCAGGACTTCGCGGCCGCGCGCTGGGCGCTCGGCCGGCGCGTGCCGGGCGCCACCCACGGCGACGTGCGCGCGGTGCTCGACTCGGGGCTGCTGGTCCGTTCCTGGCCGATGCGCGGCACGCTCCACGTCGTCCCCGGGGAGGACATCGGGTGGGTGCAGGACCTGACGGCGGAGCGGGTCACCGGCGCCTCGGCGCAGCGTCGCCGGAACCAGCTCGGTCTCGACCTGTCGGTGATCGAGCAGGCACGGGAGATCGCCGTGGAGGTGCTCGAGGGGCACCGTGCGCTCAGCCGCGACGAGCTGGTGGCCGTCTGGCAGGACCGGCTCCCCGAGCTGCGGGCCGAGTGGAAGTACCACCTGGTCTGGTTCCTCGCGCAGACCGGCACCCTCTGCCTCGGCCCGATGCTCGACGACCGGGAGCAGGCCCTCGTGCTCGTCGACGAGTGGGTGCCCGAGCCGCGCCGGCTCGACCGTGAGGAGGCGCTCGTCGAGCTCGCGCGCCGTTACGTGCAGTCGCACGGGGCCGTGACGTCCAAGGACTTCGTGTGGTGGACGGGCCTGCCGCAGCGTGACCTCAAGCTCGGCCTGGCCGGGCTCGGGGACGCGGTCACCACCGTGCGGGGTGAGGACGGTGTCGGCTATCACGTCGACGCCGAGGCGCTGGAGACCGTGCCCGACGCCCCGGCGGAGGGCGAGGGCGGTGCGCCGCACGCGCTGCTGCTGCCTGCCTTCGACGAGTACCTGCTCGGCTACGGGGACCGCTCGGCGACCCTTGACCCCGCGCACGCCCCACAGGTCTGCCCCGGTGGCAACGGCGTGTTCCGCCCGACCGTCGTGGTGGACGGCGTCACTCTCGGGACCTGGAAGCGCGAGCCTGCCCGGGCGAAGGATCATGGGCCCCGGCTGACGGTGCTGCCGTTCGACGCCCGCTGCGCGCGTCGCCTGCGCAGCCGTGCCGTCAAGGGGCCGCTCGCGGCAGCGGCCCGACAGTACGGGCGGTTCCTGCAGGCGCCGTCGGGTGCTGGGGTGGACGACGGCCCAGCGGTCGAGGTGACCGTCGCAGCGCCTTGACCGACCCCGCGGAGCGCGGCCCCGGTGCATGGCCGCCGGCGGACGTGACCCACATGGATTGCCATACATGTATGGCTGACTGACCAGGAGCGCCTCGCCACGGTGGAGGGGTGGTGGACGCTCGCGAGACGGAGATGGCCTACTCGCGCGCCCTCGGCCTGCACCTCCAACGCCTGCGCGCACGAGCAGGTCTCTCCCAGGAGGCGGTGGCGCACCGGGCCGGGATGAGCCGCAACTACTACCAGCTGCTCGAGCAGGGACTGTCGAACCGGGAACGTGAGTCCCCCGCGAACCCGACCCTCGTGATGCTCCTCGCTCTCGCTGCGGCCTTCGACGTCGAGCTGGCCGACGTGATCGTCCCGCGTGACGACCTTCCCTCGGCCTCGGGTCGGACCGTGGTCACGGGTCCGACCTCGGCTGCGGGTGCCCGTGCAGGCACCGCGGGGCACGGTCCGCGTCGACGGTGAGGCGCGAGCGGTACCCGTGTGAGTGGCGTCCGCCTGAGCAGCGCCGGCATGTCTGCGGACGATAATGGTCGGGAGCCGGCGCCCAACCGCGGGCCGCGGTCGTCAGGCCGATTCCCGGACACCCGAGGGAGAGCTGCATGAGCAAGCCTGTGCTGTTGATCGTCACCGCGAGCACCCGGCCTGGTCGTGTCGGCGGTGCGGTCGGGGAGTGGTTCGCGAACCGCGCGCACGATGACGGCCGCTTCGACATCCGGCACGTCGACCTGGCCGAGCTGCAGCTGCCCTTCATCGACGAGGCCGCGCACCCCCGGCTGCAGGAGTACGAGCACGCCCATACCTGGCAGTGGTCGGAGACCGTCGATGCCGCGGACGCCGTCGTCTTCGTCAGCCCGGAGTACGACTACACCCTCCCCGCGTCGTTGCTCAACGCGATCCAGATGCTGTCCCAGGAGTGGGGCTACAAGCCGCTCGCGCTCGTCACCTACGGCGGCATCTCCGGCGGCCTGCGCTCGGCGCAGACCATCCGCGCCGTCGCCTCGAACGTCGGCATGTACGTCGTCTTCCCCGCCGTGGCCATCCCCTTCGTGGCGCAGCACCTCGACGAGGGCACCTTCGTGCCCCGCGAGTCCATGAACCGCAACGCGACGGAGATCTTTGTCGAGCTCGACCGGGTGGCGGGCGCGCTCGCTGGGCTGCGCGCGGAGCGGCGCGCCCAGGAGAAGCGGCGGCCCGCGGGCATCTGAGCCACCGGACGTGTCGCGCCCCTCGGGGCGCTCCGTGGGCGCCCCGGCCGCCGCGGACCTTGCGGCGCGAGCCACCACGCACTCGTCGAGGATTGAGGCCATGGCGCGTGACTCGGCCGCGGTGACGGTGAGGCCGTAGGCAGCCTTCACCTCGATCTGCTTGATCACATAGACGCAGCGGTAGCCCTGCTGGGGCGGGAGCCACTGCGACGCGTCCGAGGCGCTCTTGCGCTGGTTGGCCGGGCCGTCGACCGCGAGCAGGTTCCGCGGGTCGTTCGCCAGCTCGCGCCGTCGTGCGGGCGTCCATCTGCTCGCCCCGCTCGCCCACGCGTTCGCGAGGGCGACGACGTGATCGATCTGTATGTCACCGCTGCGCGGCCCACGCTGGAAGGCGATGGCGCGGCCGGTGTACGGGTCGTCGAGGATCCCGGTGAGGACCACGCACGCATGGGTGCCTGGTTTGGTCGTCACCTCGGTCAGGTCACGAGCGAGCACGTCGTTGCGCGTGTCGCAGCCGTTGTGGTCCACGTCCGACCAGGCCTCGCCGAAGGCGTCGCGATCGTAGGGGGCCGCGGGCGGTGAGGCGGTGGTGGCTAGCGAGGCCAGCCCGGTCCGAGCCATGGCCAGCGCCGCAGCCGTGACCGGGTAGCGTGCGGCCGCAGCGTGGCGTCGGACAGCAGTGACCGCGACGACGAACACCAGCGTCGCCGCCAGCGCGAGGACGGCGAACGCCGCGCGGCGGGCGCCGGCGGTGCGAGCGCGCACATCGAGCTCAGGCGAGCGGCGGGCTTCACCGCCGACATCGTCGATCCGTTCCCCCGCCGCGCCCGAGAAGGGATCGACGCCGAGCATCGTGTGCCAGGACATGCAGACATGCTCTGACGTACGTGCGCAGCGCGCGACGGCCGTGACGCCATTGTGGACGACGGTCCGCTTCAGGCGCACTGTGGACGACCACGCTGGCGTGCCCGCCCACCGCGGTGTCTCAAGAGCCGGATCGGGTCTGCCGATCTATCGACCGTGCCTCCTATGGACCCCTGGCTGTCGTCACGGCTCGGTGGCGTCGGACCGGACGATCCGCAGCAGACCTACAAGGTGCGTGACACCGCGAAGTCCTTGCGCGATCCTTCCAGCCCGCTGTGGCAGCCCTCCCAGACTCCAGGGCGACGCCGTGACCTGGTGGGGTCGGACGGGCAGGTGCCGTCCCGCCACCGGGCTCGACGGGCTCGGGTCGCAGAACGTCGGGCTCGACGTCGCCAGAGGCACGCGACGAGGGTCGCGGGGCATCCGCGGGCGAGGCGCGTCCAAGTCCAAGGGCCTGCGACGGGCCCGTGCGCTGCCCCGACTCGCAGGGCGCGTTGGGTGACCTGGCTGAGCGGACTCGTCTGCCTGGTCTTCGTGGTGCGCGCTCTGCTCTGGATCGTCTTCGAGATCTCCTCACAACTCTGACCGAGCCCATCGCGTGCCGTCGCACTACCGTCGAGAAGAAGACACCACCCACCGGAAGGATCCCCGCCATGGACGTCGCCGCGCTGCTCACCGACGCTTTCAACCGCGTGCAGGAGTCCGTCCACAGCGTCGTGGAGGGTCTGTCGGCCGACGAGCTGGCGGCTCGTCCGGACGCTGAGGCCAACTCGGTCGCCTGGCTCGTCTGGCACCTCTCGCGGGTCGAGGACGACCACCTCGCGGGCGCCTTCGACCGGCCGCAGCTGTGGGACGCGGACGGCTGGGAGGAGCGCTTCGGGCTCCCACTCCCACCCGGGTCCACGGGCTACGGCCACACCTCCGAGGAGGTCGTGTCGGTGCGGGTGGAGGACGGTTCGCTGCTGGTGGGGTACTACGACGCCGTCCACGCCCGCACGCTGGAGCTGATCGGCGGCCTCACCCCCGCGGACCTGGACCGGGTGGTCGACACCTCCTGGACGCCGCACGTCACCCTCGGGGTCCGGCTGGTGAGCGTCGTCAACGACACCACGCAGCACGTGGGTCAGGCCGCCTACGCGCGTGGGCTCGTGAGGCGCGCCGAGGGCTGACCGTCCGGCGGCGAGCAGCGTCGGCGGGTGTCCTCACCGACGCGGCACCGACAGCAGGCCCGCCACCTGCACAGATTCTCCACGGGGTTCCCCCAGAACTCCCCTCCGGATTCTGCACCCGCCGTCTACGCTGCGTCGGGTGACCACTCAGCAGCCTCTCGACGACGCCGACGCGGGGCCGGGCGAGCGGGCGTCGGGAACAGCCCCTCAGCAGCCTCACCCGGGCCGGCGTCGTGCCACTCGACCGTCCCACGCCCGGGGCAGCCGCGGACGACGCCTGCTGCCTGGCCTGGCGATCGCGGCGGTGGCCGTCCTCGCGTTCACCGCGACCGGTGCCGGCGTGGTCTACGCCAAGCTCAACGGCAACGTCGAGCACATCGACATCTCCGGGCTCACCGCACCCGAGGATCCTGCCGACCCCGCTCCCACGCCCCACGACCCGAGCGCAGGCACCCCTCTCACCTACCTGGTCATCGGCTCGGACGACCGTTCCGGGGAGAACGGCAGGCTCACCGATCACGCCACCACCGGCATGCGTGGGGACACGACCATGGTGGTCCACCTCTCCGCGAGCCGGAAGCGGGTCGACGTGGTGTCCATCCCGCGCGACACCATGGTGCAGATCCCCTCGTGCACCATGACCGACGGCCAGAAGACGTCCGCCACCTTCGACCTCTTCAACACGGCCTTCGCGCTCGGTGCCGACCACGGCGGGGACAAGGCGTCGGCGGTGGCGTGCACGTGGAAGACGGTGGAGTCGGTCACGGGTGTCTCGCTGGACGGGGCGGTGGTGGTGGACTTCACGGGGTTCAAGGACATGGTGGACGCTCTGGGCGGGGTGCCGATGTGCGTGCCGGAGGACACGGTCTCCCCCGAGGCGGACCTGGACCTGAAGGCGGGGTTCCAGACGTTGAACGGCAAGCAGGCGTTGGGGTATGCGCGGGCTCGTAAGGGTGTGGGGCAGAACTTCGACGGGTCGGACATCACGCGCACGGGCCGTC
>Ga0180223_1000157_pt1 | contig 128972 bp, 102 predicted proteins | sample eDN5th30CKraftOP_FD_151337 | JGI IMG/M metagenome (GOLD analysis project Ga0180223, IMG submission 151337) | Enriched Organic Plus compost microbial communities from Emeryville, California, USA - eDNA 5th pass 30_C Kraft OP (version 2) (version 2) ...
GGCCGAAGATGACGCCTTCGACGCGGGCGCTTTCGGTGAATTCTGCTTCGAGCTTGTCCCAGGCGGCTTCGCGGCGGGCGCGGTCGCGCGACAGCATCGCTTCGCCATGGGCGTTTTCGACGCGGTCAACATAGACTTCGACTTCGTCGCCAACCTTCAGGTCAGCCTTCTGGCCCGGCGCGGCAAATTCACGCAGCGGCACGCGGCCTTCGCTCTTGAGGCCTACGTCGATGACAGCCAGGTCGTTTTCGATGCCGGTAACGGTGCCCTTGACGACGCGGCCTTCAAAGCCGCCATCCTCACCACCGAGAGAATCATTGAGAAGCGCGGCGAAATCATCGCGCGAGGGGAATGCCACAGAGGCCATTAAGTCGGTCCTTCACTCATCATTGCTGGCCAATCGGTTGTATCCGATGGTCTTTGGCCAAACCGCCCATGCCGCCGAACGCGGCACAGGCATCCCCAAGGCAAGGCGTGGGACGCGCCGGCAAGAAAAGCGAAAAGGGCGCGCGGAAAAACCGCACGCCTTGACGGGTCAGACCTTTCGGCGACCTTCAAGCTGGGCATCCACAAGCGCGATCGCCTGTTGGATGGCGGCTTCTATAGTCAAATCGCTGGTATCTAGCAAGTCCGCTCCCTCCGCCATGCGGAGCGGCGCATGATCGCGGCTCATATCTCGCGTGTCGCGTGCCTGGATATCGGCTATCAGGCTGTCCATGTCGGGATGACCGCCCCGTGCCTGTGCGTCATTGTAGCGGCGCTGGGCGCGCACATGGACGCTGGCGGTCACAAAGATCTTGGCGTCGGCGCCAGGTGCGATGACGGTGCCGATGTCCCGTCCGTCGAGGATGGCGCCCCCCGGTTGCAAGGCGAAATCGCGTTGACGCTTGATCAATGCCTGCCGGACGCTTGGGTGAACGGAAACGCGGGAGGCGAGGGAGCCAACGGCTTCGCTCCGCAGCGCAGGATCGTCGAGCAGGGCGTCGTCGAAGTCGCAGGCCGCCAGCGCGTCAGCTTCTTCGTCGGGATCGCCGCTTGCCTTCAATACGGAAAGTCCGACCGCCCGGTAAAGAAGCCCGGTATCGAGGCAGGACAGGCCATAATGACAGGCCAGCGCTCTGGCGATCGTGCCTTTGCCCGAAGCGGCAGGGCCATCGACAGCGATAATGGTCATGCAGGCGCTCCCAATGCGCGCAGCAGGGCGGTGAAGCCGGGAAAGCTCGTCGCCACCGGCCGCATATCGTCGATAGTGACACCGTTCGCCGAAATGAGGCCGGCTATGGCGAAGCTCATGGCGATGCGGTGGTCCAGCCGGGTAGCGATTGGCCCACCGCCTGTCAGTGGTTTGCCCCCGCTTCCTTCGATGACGATGCCATCCTCCAGTTCCTCCACCACGACGCCGATGGCGCGCAGGCCCTCGGCCATGGTGGCGATGCGATCCGATTCCTTGACGCGCAATTCTTCAAGACCCCGAAAGACGCTGCGTCCCTCTGCCAGCGCCGCGGCAATGAACGCCACCGGATATTCGTCGATCATGGAGGGGGCGAGGGCCGAATCTGGCTCGATACCCTTGAGGCTGGAGGCGCTGACGATCAGATCGCCGACAGGCTCCCCGCCGACTTCGCGAGGATTTTCGATCAGGATGTCGCCGCCCATGGCGCGGAGTAGTTCAATTAATCCCGCACGAGTCGCATTGAGCCCCACATTCGTGATTGTGACGCGGGAGCCGGGAACCAGCAGCGCCGCCACCATCGGGAAGGCGGCAGAGGATGGATCGCCGGGAACCATGATTGACTGGGGCTGAAGCTCCACCTCTCCCCGCAGGGTGATGATGCGCGTTCCGTCGCTTTCGATTTCGACATCCAGTTCCGCGCCGAAACCCTTGAGCATCCGCTCGCTGTGATCGCGAGTCGGGATAGACTCGACGATGCGCGTGACGCCAGGTGCATTGAGGCCCGCTAACAAAATGGCCGACTTCACCTGTGCTGATGCAACGGGAAGGCGGTAGTCGAGCGGAATGGCGGGGCACAGGCCGCGCATGGTCAGGGGCAAGCGTTCACCGGGGCTCGCCGCGAAGCTGGCGCCCATGCGGGAAAGCGGATCGGTGACTCGCGCCATGGGGCGCTTGCTGAGGGAGGCGTCCCCGGTGAAAGTCACGGTGATGGCATGGCTGGCGATCAGCCCCATGAGCAAACGGGTGGACGTGCCGCTATTGCCCATGTCGAGAGCCGTCGGCGGCTGGAGCAATCCGCCTACGCCAACGCCATGGACGTGCCATATGCCGTCATCATCGCGTTGGATGGCGGCACCCATTGCGCGCATGGCGGCGGCCGTGGCAAGTACGTCTTCCCCCTCCAGCAGCCCCTCTATCCGGCTTTCACCGACAGCAAGGGCCGACAACATGAGGGCGCGATGGGAAATGCTCTTGTCCCCCGGCACGGTGATGACGCCCGCCAGCGGCGGCGCGGCGGTGAAGGTCATGGGGGTGGGCTGATCGGAGGAAGCGGTCACATGCGATCCGTTACAAGGAATGGGAAAAAAATGCGCCCGGCTTTTGACAGCGCGGTTTCGCTATGGCAAGGCGCGCGACGCTTCGCGGACGACGATGTCGTGCCGCGTGATTTCTGTTTGAGCACTTTCGAGAAGGACAAGGCCGGACATGGTCAAGGCTGAATGGGGTACGAAGCGTACTTGCCCGAAATGCGCCACGCGCTTCTATGACCTGGGCAAAGATGACCCGGTCACCTGCATCAACTGCGGCACCGCCTGGGAACCCGAGCCGGTGCTGAAGTCGAAGCAGCCGCTGCCTTACGAGGAGGCGCCCAAGAAAGTCATCGAAACCGCCGATGGTGAACGGGAGACGGCGGACGACGACCTGGACCTGGATCTGGACGTTGATGACGATGGCGATTCGCCGGATAATGACGTCGATCTGGGCGGCGATGATGACCTGGGCGTTGAAGCCGCCAAGGATAGTGGCGACGACGATAACTAGAGCATTTTCGCGTTGATCTTTGACAGTCAACGGCATGGGAAATGCGGTATAAAAAGCTACGGAACGTTTTCGCTCAAAGGGAAAATGCTCCAACTGATTTTTGCACTTGCCAATGGGATCGCTGCCATTTAGAGGCAGCGCTCCCAAGGCGCCGTGCCCCAAGCGGCGCAGCAAGATGGAGACGGGGCCTTAGCTCAGCTGGGAGAGCGCCTGCATGGCATGCAGGAGGTCAGCGGTTCGATCCCGCTAGGCTCCACCATCTTTCCGACATTTCTGAAAGTCAGCGGATGGGAGATTTTCTCTGTTCGCTGGAGACGGGGCCTTAGCTCAGCTGGGAGAGCGCCTGCATGGCATGCAGGAGGTCAGCGGTTCGATCCCGCTAGGCTCCACCAAATTCCCATAATATTATGGCAATCAGGCTGTATGAGCCGTTGGCGCTGAATTCGTTGAAGTGCGGACTTTCGACGGCTTGGGGCGCAGGCTGTGAAACATTGTCGATCGACGACCAGCAAGGGACGGACTATGCGATCGTTGCAATCCCGATTGCAGGCTTTGTGCAGCCCAGCCTATTTATCGACATGATGACGAGTTGCGCTACACAGACCCTCTTCCTTCCCGGCGCTGGCGGGAGCGCTTCGTTCTGGAAGCCGGTTGCTGACCTTGCCGGGCTGGATGGCGTATTCTTCGGCTGGCCCGGTCTTGGTGACGAACCAGCAAATCCCCAAGTAAACGGGTTGGATGACCTCGTGGACATGGTGCTGGATCATGTCAGAGAGCCAGTCAACATCGTCGCACAATCGATGGGCGGCCTGATCGCAATCAGGCTCGCGCTCGCGAGGCCAATGATGGTCAAACGCCTTGTTCTTGTTGTCACCTCCGGTGGGGTGCCTGTCGCAGACCTTGGTGGCTCGGATTGGCGGGCGGACTATTTTGCCGCTTATCCCGGCGCTGCGTCGTGGATCGCCCATCCCACAGAAGACTTATCGGACAGGATCCCGTCAATCGACGCCGCTGCGCTGCTAATCTGGGGCGATAACGATCCGATCAGCCCGATTGCAGTGGGAGAACGGCTATCCGCGCTTTTCCCAAACGCGCAGTTGTGTGTCATCCCCGGCGCGGACCACGATCTTGCACAAACGCACGCTGAAATAGTCGCAAACATGATTGAACGACATCTGTCGGCGGCCATGTAAACTGCGCCGCATTGGAGCGGCCGCTGTCGACAGCCTTCATCTTGCTGCATCAGGTCGCCGCTGCTCCTGCACAGCGACGCTTGGCAGGCCATGCACGCCTCTCTCGCTCTCTCGTAGCCACTCGTCAGGCGAGATTGACGAAACTGTCCATCACCCGCTTGCGCCCGGCTGTTTCGAAGTCGATCTCCAGCTTGTTGCCTTCAATCTCGGCCACTGTGCCGTAACCGAATTTCTGATGAAAGACGCGCAGCCCCACAGCCATGTCATCACGCCCCTTGTTCCCCAGTGAAATGGCGGAGGCGCGGGCCTCCACAATTCGAACGGGCTCGCGGCTGAATTGTCCACCCTGCTGGGCGCGTTGCCAGCCGGGGCCTCGTCCGGTGCCGCGCCCGACATCGGCGAAAGGATCGGCGCGCTCCGACCAGTTGGCATGCCAGAGGGAAGCGCCGCCTGCCATGCTGCTTTCTTCTTCCACATGTTCGGGGGGAAGTTCGCTCACGAAGCGGGACGGGATGGAACTGGTCCACTGACCATAGATCCGGCGGTTCGCGGCGTGGAGGACGGTGCATGATTTCCGCGCCCGGGTAAGCGCGACATAGGCCAGGCGGCGCTCCTCCTCCAAGGCGGACAGCCCTCCTTCATCCAGGGCGCGTTGCGAGGGGAAAATTCCTTCTTCCCAGCCGGCGAGGAATACCGTGTCGAATTCCAGCCCCTTGGCGGCGTGAATGGTCATGATGGTGACCTTGCGCTCCTCCGCCTGCGCCTCATTGTCCATGACGAGGCTGACATGCTCAAGGAACGCGCCGAGCGTCTCATATTCCTCCATGGCGCGGGCAAGTTCGTTCAGGTTTTCGAGACGGCCCGCGCTTTCCGCCGTGCGTTCGGCTTGAAGCATGGCGGTGTAGCCGCTTTCGTCAAGAATCTGCCGGGCAAGCTCTGCATGCTGCAGTTGCGCCGCCCGGTCGCGCCAGCGTGCAAGATCGCCGATGAACGCGCCCAATGATCGCCGCGCCTGCGGGGTCAGTTCATCCGTGTCGAGGATACGGGCAGCCGCCAGCGCAAGGGGAATGGCCTCGGCTCGCGCAAGCCGATGAAGTTTTTCGACCGCCTTGTCGCCTAGCCCGCGCTTGGGGACGTTGACGATCCGTTCGAAGGCGAGGTCGTCCGCAGGCTGGTTGACCAGCCGCAGATAAGCGAGCGCATCGCGGATTTCGGCGCGTTCATAAAAGCGGAAGCCCCCCACGATGCGATAGGGCAGGCCGATCTGGATGAAACGGTCCTCGAACTCTCGCGTCTGGTGCTGGGCGCGGACGAGGATGGCGACCTCGTCCAGCGATCGGCCGCTACGCTCGATCGATTCGATCTCGTCCCCGACGCGGCGCGCTTCTTCCGGGCCGTCCCAGACGCCGATGACATGGACCTTCTCGCCCACGTCGATATCGGTCCAGAGCGTCTTGCCGAGGCGATTGCCATTTTCCGCGATCACACCGGAAGCTGCGCCTAATATATGAGGCGTCGACCGGTAATTCTGTTCGAGACGGACAATCTTCGCGCCGGGAAAATCCTTTTCGAAGCGTAGGATGTTGGCAACTTCCGCGCCGCGCCATGAGTAGATCGACTGGTCATCATCGCCCACGCAGCAAATGTTCTTGCGCTGCTGGGCAAGCAGGCGGAGCCAGAGATACTGGCTGCTGTTAGTGTCCTGATATTCGTCCACCATGATATAGCGGAACCGCTGTTGATAGCTTTCCAGCACATCGCGGTGGCGCTTGAGGATCGTCAGAACATGCAGCAGCAGGTCGCCGAAATCGCAGGCGTTAACGTCGCGCAGCCGGGCCTGATAGGCGGCATAGAGCTTCTGGCCGCGCCCGTTGGCATAGGCTTCGCTTTCGCCCGCACCGATTTCCTCGGGTGTGAGGCCCTTGTTCTTCCATTGGTCGATCAGGCCGCCAAGCTGGCGCGCTGGCCAGCGTTTTTCGTCGATGCCCTCCGCCTGGATGAGTTGTTTCATCAGGCGCAACTGATCGTCGGTGTCGAGGATGGTGAAATTGGATTGCAGGCCGACCAGTTCGGCATGGCGCCGCAGCATCTTCGCGGCAATGGCGTGGAAGGTTCCAAGCCATGGCATGCCTTCTACAGCCGGGCCGATCATGCGGCCGACACGCTCGCGCATTTCCCGCGCGGCCTTGTTGGTGAAGGTGACGGCGAGGATTTCCGAGGGATAAGCGCGCCGTGTAGCGATAAGATGGGCAAGGCGAGCTGTTAGCGCCGCAGTCTTGCCGGTGCCTGCCCCTGCGAGAACGAGGACTGGCCCTTCGGTCGTCAGCACGGCCTCCCGCTGGGGCGTATTGAGGCCCTGAAGATAGGGTGGATCATTGGGGGAGGGAGCGACGGTCGTCATGTGTGAAGCAACTAGGATGGGCGGGGTAACAGAACAAGGGCTGCAGTCTTGCAGTGATGTGGGAAGTATGAGAACAAAAGGGGAATGATGCAAGGAGAAAGGCTATGGCTACGGGACGATGCCAATGTGGGGCAATCCGGTATGAAGCGCGGGGTGAACCGGTCTATAGCGCATTGTGCCATTGCGCCGACTGTCGCCGGAGCGCGGGCGCGCCGATGGTAGGGTGGGCGTTGTTCGCCCAAGAGGATCTGACCATAAGCGGAGCGCCAGTGCTCTACCCTTCATCTGAAAATGCAACGCGGCATTTTTGCGGGAAATGCGGAACGGGACTTTTTTACACCAACCCCGTCACTTTTCCCGGCATGGTCGATATTCAAACCGCGACATTCGACGATCAATCGCTTTTTCCGCCCGTCATTCATGTGCAATATGTGGAGGCTGCGCCGTGGATGGAAAATGTACACGACCTTCCTAAATTCGATCGATATCCCGAAGCCTGAATCGGAGCGTCGCTTGACGGCGCAATAGCAACGGCTTGTCGCCACGGCTGGAACGCACACGTCACGATTCCGGTTCTTCATCAGCCCAAACGGCAGAACGGGGTGATAGAGAAATAAGGAAGGAAGATCCCGATGAGATCGATCATTTTGGCGGGTGCCGCCATGATGTGTTTCACGACCGCCATCCCTGGCGCTTTTGCACAGGAGATGCCGACAACGGACGCGCCGCCAGCCGGGAGTGAGATGCCCTCGCCGACGGCCCCTTCCGCAGGACAGGCGCCGGCTCAGGCTGATCCCAATGCGGCGCAGCCGGAGGGAGCGGTGCCTCCGACCAGCGATATGCAACCGGCTCCCTCAGATGTGCCGAATGATCCCACCGCGCCGGTTGGCTCTTCGTCAAATCCCGTGACCATGGGCGGCAATATGACGCCTCCACCAACCGAGGCCAAGGACTATCCCGTGTGCAGCAAGGCGGTACAGGACAGCTGCATCAATCCGGGTGAGGCACGAAAAGCTAGAAAGGCGAACCGCAAGCCCGGTTGACCGAAGGAATCCGCGCCGGGAAGGAAAGGATACTGTCACTCCGTGCTCCCGGCGCGATTTTGGGCATGGATTTCATCCCATATCGGGATGCAGTTTTTCTGCGATCTGACAGTCCGCTCAGATGTCGGCGCGCAATAGCGTCAGGCGGGCCTTGCCGACGTCGCGGGTAACATCGACCGTAAAGCCACCGACCTCCACATCCTCACGTCGGTCCGTTTCGATACTGATCCAGGTAGCAGGACCGGTCCATCCGAGGCGGCTGAGTTTGTCGAGCGCCACTGCGCCTGCGCCGGTATTATAGGGCGGGTCCATGAAAATCAGGTCCAGCGGCCGGGGCGCCGGACCAAGAGAGAGAACGCTGCTCTGCCGGATGTCAGGACGGATGCCCAGGCGGTCGCCATTGGCGCGGATCACATCGAGGGCGGCCCGGTCCTGCTCAACGAAGAGACAGCTTGCCGCGCCGCGCGAAAGGGATTCGAACCCCAGCGCGCCGGAACCCGCGAAGAAATCACCGACTGCAAGACCCTCGAAGGAACCGAGGCGGCTAAGCAGCATCGAGAAGAGTGTTTCGCGAGTGCGATCCGCAGTGGGGCGAGTCGCATCACCCTTTGGAGCAGTGAGGGGACGGCCACGCCATTGGCCTGCGATGATTCTCATGATCGAATTTCCGTCTGGTGACGCTGTTTGAAGGTTCGGGTGGCTGGGCTGGGTTATGTAATTCGTCGGGGCTTAGGCGGGAAGGCCATTATGGGTGGGAGCTGGCCTTTTCCCTATCCCATTCGCAGAAGCTGCCGAAGACGCAGTGGATAGCTCCGACCAGTTCAGCCCTTCGTTCCTTTCAGGCTCTTGCGAAAGAGGATGAGGTCATGCTGCCGCACTTCCTCAACCGCGCCGGAGGCCAGCTCGCCCAAATGGAAAGGACCATAGCTGGTACGGATCAGACGGCTCACCTGAAGTCCCAGATGTTCCAGCACGCGGCGGACTTCCCGATTTTTGCCTTCCGTCAGGGTCATTTCGATCCATTGGTTGCGTCCGGTGCGCCGCTCCAGATTGGCCTCGATCCGGCCATAGCGGATGCCGTCGATCTCAATGCCATCGAACAGGTCTTCGAGCTGGTTCTGGCTGACTTCACCGAAGGCGCGCGCGCGATAGGTCCGAGGCACGCCGGTGGAGGGCAATTCCATCTGACGCTTGAATTCGCCATCGGTGGTGAGAAGCAGCAGGCCCTCGGTGGTCATGTCGAGCCGTCCGATCGGCATGACGCGGGGCAGGTCGGCGGGCAGTTTGTCGTAAATGATTGGCCGGCCCTTGGGGTCATGCTCGGTCGTCAGGAAACCTGATGGCTTATGAAACAGGAACAGGCGGGCGGGGGCGGGCTGGTTCACCGGGATGCTATCGACCGTCACGCCATGCAAAGAAGCGAGCAGGGTGGCGGGCGTCAAGACAACCTCACCATTCAGGGCGATGCGGCCTTCGACAATCATCCGCTCGATTTCGCGGCGGGATGCGACACCGGCGCGGGCGAGGAGTTTCGCGATACGCTGTGGTTCCGTCTTGCCGCCGGCATTGGCGGCAGCGCGCGCCGGATGCGGATTGGCTGGATGGGATGCGGGCTTCCCGGCTTTGCCGGGAGCGGGACGGGGTGGGCGCGAGCCACTGCGTGCACGGCTGTCAACGGGTTTTCCAACACCGGGCTTTCCAGGGGCGCCAGGGCGAGCAGGGCGGCGCGGTCCTGATTTTTTTGGCGGTTCCACGGCTCATTCCTTTTCGCGGCAACTGGCTCTCCCCATATGGGGAGAACATCGGCATGTGTGACGAACGGTGCCGAGCAGGCGCTTGCGCGAGGGTTGGAGCCTTTCGCGCGGGAAACCAAGCGCATGGGCGCGGCATTATTGGCACATGGCGGAAACAGGGCGGGTCGGCAAATGTTTTTCGGGCTGATCAAAGGGGAAAAGACAGCGGCAGGCCGGGGACGTGCGATCCGCACGATACTAGTGGTCGAGGATGAACCGCTGGTAGCTTTTGACAATGAACATAGCTTGTCCCTTGCCGGTTATCGTATAGCCGCCACCGTCGACGATTATGACCACGCAGTCCGCGCCATGGACGAGGAAAGTGTTGACCTGGTCATTACGGACGTCGCGTTGCAGGGTGAACGAAGCGGCATCGACGTTGCTCATCACGCGCAGCAAAGAGGGCTGCCGGTCCTGTTCGTGACGGGGCGATGCCCGACTCCGGCGCATCATCTGGCAATTGGCTGCCTGGCAAAACCCTATGATCCGCGCGACCTGATCGCATCGATCGCCGTGTTGGACAGGGTGTTACGCGGCGGTAGCGTCACGCGTTTGCCAGCGGGGTTGAGCCTCTTTGCCGAGGCGATCTGACCGCAAGCCGCTTGTTTCCCATATTTTTGCTCATATGGTGCCCCGGACACGCGCAACATCGGGGGATTAATGACGGACATCGCGCAAGGCGCCGGAAGCTGGCTGGATGCCGTAAAGCCCTATGCAGAGAAGGCGCCGCTGGCTGCTCTTTTCCTTGGCATTTCATCCGGTTTTCCCTTTGCGATGATAGGCGCCAATCTGGCGTCCCGTCTGGCGCAGGAGGGGATCGACAAGAAAAGCGTGACGGCGTTCAGCCTCGTGTTGCTGGCCTACAATCTCAAATGGTTGTGGGCCTGGGTGATCGAGGGCGTGAAGCTGCCCATGCTGCACCGGCTGGGACAGCGCGTGTCGTGGATGCTGCTGGCGGGTGTGCTGGTGATCGCGGCGGTCGTCAATCTGGCGCTGGTCGATCCGGGCGCGGACCTGATGGCGACCGTGCGGGCAGCTATTCTTCTGGGGATTGCCGGTGCGACCTTCGACATCATCATCGACGGTTATCGGATCGAGATATTGAAACCCGAACAGCTCGGCATCGGCGCGGGCATGTCGCAATATGGATGGCGCATCGGCGCGGCGGCGGCGGGCGCGTTGGGGCTGGTGGTGGCGCAGCATTGGGACTGGACTATCGCCTATATCGTTTGTGCGCTCTTTGCCTTGCCGGCGATGCTGACGGCGCTGATCGTGGGAGAGCCGGAACGGCATCAGGTCATAGCGGCGCGCAAGAGCGGGGGCGAACTGATCCAGGCGATTATCGGGCCGTTCGTGGATTTCTTCCGGCGCAAGGGCGCATTGCTGGTCCTGCTGTTCATCCTGGTGCACAAGATCGGCGATACGCTGGCGAACCTCACTTTCCGGCTGTTGTTCAACGACCTCGGCTATAGCAATGACGAGATCGCGATCTACGATGTGGGAGTCGGTTTCTGGGCGTTGCTGGCGGGGATTTTCGTAGGCGGTGTGCTCTATGCCCGGTTGGGGCTGAAGCGATCGGTGCTCATCAGTCTAATGCTGATGGCCGTTTCCAATTTCAGCTTCGCAGCGTTGGCTGCGGCGGGCAAGAGCAATATCGGCATGGCGGGCGCCATCGGTTTCGAAAATTTCGCGAGCGGCATTGGGGGCGTGGCGGTCGTCGCTTATTTCTCCGCGCTGTGCGACCTGCGTTTTACCGCGGCGCAATATGCGATGATCTCCGCTGCGGCGAGCATCGTCGGCCGGTTCCTGACCGGGACGACCGCTGGCGCGATGATCGAGCGGTTCGGCTATGTCGACTTCTACCTGCTGACGACGGCGCTGGCGCTGCCGGGCATCCTGCTATTCTGGTTGATGATGCGCGCTGGACTCGTCGATGCGAGCGTTGGCAGCGCGGCGACGGATGAAGGCGATCAGCCTGCGGCGTAGAGGTCGAGCGGGCGGCCGAGATCGGCATGAGCCTGCGCCACGGCCTGAAGGCAGGTGAGCGCTCCAAGGGCGTCGTCGCTGCCGAGTAGGGAGGCAACCTGCTCATAGGCTTCTTGAGGCGCGCGCAGGGCATTGCTGATCGCGTCCATCGTCAGAGCCTCGTCTGCCGTCATGCGGGCGCAGCAGCAAGGCGCGACCAGAATCTTCCGGCTCGACGCGCGAGCGAGTTCCAGCATCATCGCACGCATCAGGATCAGTGGTCGGCGATAGCTGCGTCCGAATGCTCCCAACATGGCATTGGCGGCGTGAGCATCATTGACCCCCGCGCTCGCCATCCGCCGCACGACGAAGAGGAATAGGCGGTTGCCATATCCTCCCGGCAGGGGGCGGGCCAAATCGAGGGACGGGGACTCTCCATATGCCATATTGTGCGCCTTTCTCACTTGATAAGGCGCATGTTACGCTATTGCGAATGAATCGCAACTATAAATCAGTCTGGAAATTGCCCATTGGCCCTTAAAATTTCTCCAGCGAGATAAAGGGAGCCTGCGATGAGCAGCTTGGGCGCGGTTTCCCGCTGGGCGGCGACCGCAGCGATCGCTTCCGCCGGCGTGTCATGTGCCGCACAGCCGATGCCCCAACGGGCCGCCACGGCAGAGAATCGCTCGGCGGAATGATGCTCATGTCCATTTACTGGCAGGACATGGATATGTGCGACCTGTCCGGCAAATGGCGCAAGATAGGCCTCCGGATCCTTGTTGGCGAGCATGCCGATGATGAGGTGAAGCTGCTGCCCCTCCAGGCGATCGGGCGTGAAATAGGCGCTAATGGCTTCTCCCGCGCCTGCATTATGGCCGCCGTCCAGCCAGACCGTCGCGTCATTGGGCAGCGGGGTGAGTAACGGTCCCCGATCAAGCCGCTGGAGTCGCGCAGGCCAGTTCGCCCAGAGCGGAGCCGCCTTTAACGCGGCTTCGCTGACCGCGACCGCTCGTTGGTTCCGCAGCATAGCAAAAGCGAGAGCGGCATTTTCCACCTGATGCGCGCCAGGGAGGCGAGGGAGGGGCGCTTCGATTCGTCCCTTGTCGTCGCGATAATGGAGCCGGTCGCGATAGACTGCGGCATCCCAGTCAGTGCCCATGGCGAACCAGGTCGTGCGGGCGGCCATCGCGGCATCGATCATTACGGGAAAGAGCATTTCGGCGTAGCGTTGCGTGACAAGCGGCGCGGAGGATTTGGCGATGGCCGCTTTTTCCGCCGCGATCTCCTTCAGGCTGTTGCCCAGAAACGCCTGATGATCGAGGCCAAGTTGGGCAATGCCACAGGAAACGGGATTGGAAATGACATTGGTTGCATCGAGCCGTCCGCCTAGCCCCACTTCGATGATAGCTGCGTCGGCTGGATGTTCGGCAAAAGCGAGGAAAGCAGCAGCCGTGGTGACTTCGAAGAAGCTGGCGTCGACCCCTTCAGCGACATCCAGCACGCGCTCCAGATAATGGGCGAGCGTGGGATCGTCGATCAACTGGCCCGAAATGCGAATCCGCTCGTTGAAACGGACAAGATGTGGGGAAGTGAAGACGTGAACGCTCTTGCCGTCGGCCTCCAGCGCGGCGCGGAGGAAGGCGCAGGTCGAACCCTTGCCATTCGTGCCGGCCACATGAAAGACAGGTGGCAATGCCTCGTGCGGGTTGCCGAGGCGAGCGAGCAGCTGGGTTATCCGGTCGAGGCCCAATATGTCGGCGCCAGGCGACAAGGCCGCCAGCCGGTTCAATTGGGCCTGAACTCCCGGATCATCGGAAACGGCGTAGTCGGCCATGGCGCGTTTCCCCCGTCGCGCGGTTGAAGCTCAGGCCGCAGCGCGCGGCGTCAGATAGGTGATGACCCGCGTCAGTGTATCGCGCAGATCGCGACGGTGCACGACCATGTCGAGCATCCCATGGTCGAGCAGATATTCCGCGCGCTGAAATCCTTCGGGCAGCTTTTCGCGGATGGTGCTTTCGATGACGCGCTGGCCCGCGAAGCCTATCAGCGCATTCGGCTCGGCGATCTGAATATCCCCCAGCATCGCGTAGCTGGCAGTGACGCCTCCGGTCGTCGGATCGGTCAGCACGACGATATAGGGCAAGCCCGCTGCGTGCAGTTTCCGGATGGCGACGGTGGAGCGCGGCATTTGCATGAGGGACAAGATGCCCTCCTGCATTCGCGCGCCGCCGGCTGCCGTAAAGATCACATAAGGGCATTTATGGCCGATGGCTTCGTTGATGCCCTGAATGAAGGCAGCCCCGACACCCATGCCCATGGAACCGCCCATGAAGGCGAAGTTCTGAACGCCCATGACAACGGGAATGTCTTCGATCGCGCCCCGTGCATTGATGAGCGCTTCCTGATCACCCGTTGAATGGCGTGCGGCCTTGATGCGATCGGGATAGCGCTTGGAATCGCGGAACTTGAGAGGGTCTTCCTGCACCGGCGGGGTGGGCAAAAGGATGAAGCCCGCGTCCAAAATTTGCTCGAACCGCTCGGACGGGCCGATGCGGCCATGATGATCGCAGCGCGGACAGACGGAGAGGTTCTCCTCCCACTCCTTGATGAACACCATGTCGGCGCAGGAAGGGCATTTGTGCCACAGCGTCTCCGCCGTGGTTTCCTTCTTTGCGATGAAGGGAATGGCGTTGCGAACGCGGTTGATCCAGCTCATACGGCGGTCTCCCGAGACCTGGTGGTAAGTGCGTCGCGCAGCGTGGCGACGAATTCCTGAACGAATGGCGCGGCGGCGTCGCCATGGGACCCTATGATATCGACAATGGCGGATCCAACAACTACGCCGTCCGCAACGCGGCCGATGGCGGTGGCCTGCTCCGGCGTTCGCACTCCAAAACCCACGGAAACGGGCAGATCGGTTGCGGCTTTGAGGCGAGCGACGGCCTGCTCGACGGCGGCTTGGGCGGCCTGCTGCTTGCCGGTTACGCCAGCGACAGACACATAATAGAGGAAACCGCTGGCACCATCGAGGACGACGGGCAGGCGTTTGGCATCGGTGGTCGGAGTTGCGAGGCGGATGAGGTGGACGCCTGCCGCCCGCAGGGCCGGGCCGATTTCGGCATCCTCCTCTGGGGGCACGTCGACGCAGATCACGCCATCCACGCCCGCAATTTTGCACTGGGCTGCGAACCAGTCCGGACCACGCGCCAACATCGGATTGGCATACCCCATGAGGACGACCGGCACGTCGGCATGGCGCGCGCGGAAAGCGGCGGCGATGGCGAAGATATCCTTGGTCTTCGTACCCGAACCAAGACTACGCAAGTTGGCAAGTTCAATTGCGGGGCCATCGGCCATCGGATCAGTAAAGGGCATTCCCAATTCGATGACATCCGCGCCGCCTGCGACCAATGCGTCGAGTATAGCGGCGGCATCGGTCACAGTGGGATCGCCTGCCGTCACGAAAGTCACGAGCGCCGCGCGTCCTTCCGCCTTGCAGGCGGCGAAGCGGGTGGCCATGCGGTCAGTCGTCATATTTCGACCCCCAATGCCTGTGCGACGGTGAAGATGTCCTTGTCTCCCCGACCGGAGAGGTTGACGACAAGCAGCTTGTCCGCGTCCAGCGTCGGTGCGACCTGTTCGGCGGCAGCGACGGCGTGCGCGGATTCCAACGCGGGAATGATGCCTTCGAGTGCGGAAAGGCGCTGGAAAGAGGCGAGGGCTTCGTCATCGGTGACGGGCATATATTTGACCCGGCCGATTTCATGGAGCCAGCTATGCTCCGGCCCGATGCCCGGATAGTCAAGGCCCGCCGAAATGCTGTGCGCTTCGGTTATTTGCCCATCCTCGTCCTGAAGCAGATAAGTGCGGTTGCCATGCAGGATACCGGAGGAGCCGCCTGTCAGGCTGGCGGCATGCTTGCCGTCCAACCCTTCGCCTGCCGCTTCGACGCCGATCATGGCGACATCCGCGTCATCGAGGAAGGGATGGAACAGGCCGATGGCGTTGGAACCGCCGCCCACCGGCGCGATCAGCATGTCGGGCAGGCGACCTTCGGCTTCCATGATCTGCTCGCGGGTTTCCCGGCCGATGATCGACTGGAAGTCGCGGACCAGTTCCGGATAAGGATGCGGTCCCGCCGCCGTGCCGATGATGTAGAAGGTGTCGTGGACGTTCGCGACCCAGTGGCGCAGCGCTTCGTTCATCGCGTCCTTGAGCGTCTGCGCGCCGGACGTCACCGGGATCACCTCCGCGCCCAGCAGCTTCATGCGGAACACATTGGGCTGCTGCCGCGCCACGTCCTTCGCGCCCATGAAGATGGTGCATTGGAGGCCGAAGCGCGCCGCCACGGTCGCGGTCGCCACGCCATGCTGGCCTGCGCCGGTTTCCGCGATCACGCGGGGCTTGCCCATGCGGCGGGCGAGCAGCACCTGGCCAATGCAGTTGTTGATCTTGTGCGCGCCGGTGTGATTGAGTTCCTCGCGCTTCAGATAGATTTTCGCGCCCTTGTCCTGCGGCGCTTCAGCGCGCAGCGCTTCGGTCAGGCGCTCGGCATAATAAAGTGGACTGGGCCGTCCTACATAATATTTGAGAAGGTCAGCAAATTCCTTCTCGAACGCCGGGTCTTGCCGCGCTGCCTTGTAGACCTTTTCCAGCTCAAGGATCAGCGGCATCAACGTTTCAGCGACATAGCGGCCTCCAAAGGAACCGAAATGGCCGCTTGCGTCAGGCTGGGAACGGAGGGAGTTCTGAATAGTCATGATGGCTCAGCCGCTTTGCAGAAGGCGATGATCTTGTCCACATCCTTGATGCCTGGCGCGCTTTCGACGCCGGAAGAAATGTCGACAAGAGGGGCATTTGTGATGGCGATAGCTTGCGCCACATTGTCGACGGAAAGTCCGCCTGACAGGCCCCATGGCGTTGCGATGGAGGCTCCGCGGAGCAGCGTCCAGTCAAAGCGCAGTCCCATGCCACCGGGGAGAGCGGCGCTATCGGGCGTCTTGGCGTCGAACAGGAGGAGGTCAACAGCGCCCGCATAGGCTGTGGCAGCGGCGATGTCGGCCTGCGCTTTGACCGAAATGGCTTTCCAGACGGGCAGGCCAAAGCGCGCGCGGATGTTGGCGGCGCGCTCCGGCGTTTCCTTGCCATGGAGTTGCAGTGCCGTGAGCGCGCCTGTCGCGGCAAGGGAAGCGATAATGTCATCAGTCGGATCGACGATGACGGCTACCTTGCCGACATGTGGCGGCACGGCGGCTGTCAGCGCGCGAATCTGGTCCGCTTCCACATGGCGGGGGCTTTTGGGAAAGTGGACGAGGCCCAGATGGGTGGCTCCTGCTCGCACCGCCGCACCCACCGTTTCAGGTGTCGAAAGGCCGCAAATCTTGATCGCGAGTCGGGACATGGGAGGGGCTTTAGACCTGATAGGCACGCAAGTCACATGGCCGCCGCGATCGGCCGGGTCAGGTCCATGTCGTGCAAGGCGAGCCATTGATCAGTATGATCAATGCAGGCCTGTCCGAGGAAATTATCTATGCGATCGAGAAGATCTGCGTCGTCCAGTTCGGCAGGATCGAGGGGAGGGTGCCAGCGCAGGTGGAAATGAGCGCCCTTTTCCCTTGCGAGATAGAAGGGCAGGAAGCGCGCGTTGCTACGTCGGGCAAGGCGCAGGGCGATGGAGAGATTGCCGCTCGCCCCGATGTCGCGGCCAAAACGCGGAAATGCCACCTGCATGTCACGACGCTCGTCGATTAGGATATAAAGCATGGCGCGGTCGCTGTCCGACAGGTGCCGCACGATGGCGCGGGCCGCCCCGCCGCCGGTGATGGCTTCCCCCATATAACTCCGCCGCGCGCGCTGAAGCATTTTCGCCTGCACCGGATCGGCGGGCGGGTCGTAGACACCCAGCGGCGCGCGGTCGCAGGATGCTTTGAGATGCGCGGCCAGCAGATCCCAATTGCCGACATGGACTGTCAGGAAGATCATCGGGCGCGGGGAATCCAGCGTTTCCCGATAGGCGGCTTCATCCTGGATGGCGACCCGGCGGGGGTTGACCAGCCGGTCGACATTGGTGAGTTCGGCCATGGTGCGGCCAAGGTTGAACCAGCGGCGGGTAAGGATATCCTCCCTTTCCGCGTCATTGAGGTCGGGGCGCAGCAGGGCGAGGTTCGTTCGGGCGCGCTGGTCGCGCAGCTTCATGCTTCTGCGCGCGACATTGGCCGACAGCCATCCGCCGATCCATGAGGCCATCGCGGCGGGTAGCAAACGCAGTAGCGTGAAGAGAAAGGGGTTTGAGAGCATCGCCCTTTCCTCATACAGCAGCGGTTGAGGCGGTAAAGGGCGGGAAACGCTATGAGTTGGGCCTTGGGGCTGTGGTTGGTGTTGCAGGGGGCGACGGTGCTGGGCGTCGCGCACTATCTGCGGCATGTGCCTGCGGATCGGCAGGAGGAGGCGCCTGATGGCGTGGCAGTGCTGCTCTGCGTCAAGGATGATTGGGATGGCGGGCCGGACCTGATGAAGCGGCTGGCGGCACAGAACGTGCCCTTTCGGCTGATCGTGGCGACTTCGGGAGCATGTCCAGCGGCGGAGGAGCTGGATTTTCGTGACGTGCAGATCGTGCGCGCTGGCGTCGCGCACGATGAAGGGCAGAAGGTGCACAAGCTCCGGGCCGCGCTCAGGGTGTTGAAACCGGACGACCGCTATCTGGTTTTCATTGATGCGGATATTGAGCCGCCCGCGCGGCTGATCGGACGGCTGCTCTTTCCCTTGGTGCGGGACAAGGCGGATATCGTGACCGGCTATCGCCTGCTTTTGCCGGACGCTAGACCGCTGCTGACGCTCGTCGGCGCGGTGGAGATGCAATTGGCGACTTTGCCCCGTGCGGCCAGTTCCACCATGCCCTGGGGTGGAGCGATGGCGATGACCCGGCCCATGGCGGAGCAACTGGAACTGGACCGTGTATTGGCAGGAAGATTATCCGACGACATGACTATCGGACTGGCGGGCTGGCATGAAAAATTGCGGCTTCGCCCGGTGCGTGATCTACTGGTGGCGAGTCCCTTGGAAGGAAGCGGGCGGACGGCGCTAAGCTTCGCGATACGCCAATATCGACATGTCATCACCAGCAGCCCGGGCATGTGGTGGATCGCCGCATTGGTCGTGTCCGTTCAGTCGTTGGGGTGGCTGTGGGTGTTGGGCTGGGGCGGCTGGAGCGCAATGGGCGTCGGTTATGGCGCGGCTTGGTGCCGTGCGATGATCCGCATGCGAATCATCGCCAGCGTGATCGAGCCGGATCAGACGCGAAAAGCGCGGCGATCGCTGATCTGGGATGCCGTTGCGCCCTTTATCGTGACATGGACGCATCTGACGATTCAGGTCGTTGGCGCGCTGTCCCGCCGGATTCGCTGGGGCGGCTATGATTATTGGGTGAAGCAAGGCAAGGTCGTGCGAATAGAGAAAATCCACACGAGATCGGTTTAAAAGCCCGCCGGGAATAGATGCCTGCCCTGATCGTCAAGGCGCAGCGTGACCTTGCCCGCGACCGCCTTCATCGGGAGTGGCGCATAGAGATGCGGAAATAGTTTGCCGCCGCGCGAGGGCTCCCATTTCAGAGCATCGCTAAAAGGGGCGAGGTCGACCATGACCATCACAAGATTGTCCTGCCCCGCGAAATGTCTGGCCGCGGTTTCAGCTGCCTGCTCGCGAGTGGAGAGGTGGATATAGCCATCCTCAAGGTCGACCGGCGCGCCGTGGAAAACGCCGTCGGCCTTGAGTTGATCGAATTGCGGACGTGTCAGTATCTTGTAAGCGAAAAGCTCCGTCACGCTTCGGTGGCTTCCTGCGCTTCGTCGCCGCTGACGACGACGTCGTCCTCATCGCTTTCCTCAATGCGGGCCGCGCTGACGACATGCTCGTCATCCGCCACGTTGAAGAGGCGCACCCCCGCCGAATTGCGGCCGATGACGCGCAGACTGTCGAGGCCCATACGGATCAGCTTGGCCTGGTCCGTGACGAGCATGAGTTGATCCTGCCGCGTCGCCGGGAAGCTGGCAACGACCGGACCATTGCGCCCGATATTGTCGATATTGGTGATGCCCTGACCACCCCGGCCCGTGCGGCGATATTCATAGGCCGATGACAGCTTGCCATAGCCATTGGCGCATACCGTCAGGATGAACTGCTCGCGCGCCTGCAATGCCTCATAGCGTTCGGCGCTCATTTGCGGCGCGCCTTCCTTCTCGGCCTTCCACGGCGCAAAGCGGAGATAATCGTCGCGCTCCTCCTGATCGGTAATCCCGGCGCGATGGAGAATGGAGAGCGACATGACCTCGTCTCCTTTGCCGAGGCGGATGCCACGGACGCCGGTCGAATTCCGACTCTGGAATTCACGCACATCGTCGCCGGGGAAACGGATCGCCTTGCCCTGGCGAGTCGCCAACAGCACGTCATCGCTTTCCTCCAGCAGAGCGACGCCGATCAGGCGGTCGTCCATATCCTCGCCCTCGAACTTCATGGCGATCTTGCCGTTCGACGGGATATTGGTGAAGGCATCCATGCTGTTGCGTCGGACCGATCCCTTGGCTGTTGCGAACATGACGTGGAGATTGGCCCATTCCGCTTCATCCTCCGGCAAGGGAAGGACGGTGGAAATGGTTTCGCCTGGCGAAAGTGGAAGCAGGTTCACCATCGGGCGGCCACGGGTCGCGGGACCGCCTTCGGGAAGGCGCCAGACTTTCAAGCGATAGACCTTGCCGATGGTGGAGAAGAACAGGACCGGCGTGTGCGTGGAAGTCACGAACAATTCGGTGATGGCGTCCTCATCCTTGGTCGCCATTCCGGATCGGCCCTTGCCTCCGCGCGCTTGCGCTCGGAAGCTCTCGAGCGGGGTGCGCTTGATATAGCCCTGCATGGTCACGGTGACGACCATATCCTCACGTTCGATAAGGTCTTCGTCCTCGATCCCGTCTGCGGCTGCGGTGATTTCAGAGATGCGCGGCGTAGCGAAATCGCGTTCGATCACCTCAAATTCTTCACGCATGACGGCATAGAGTTTCACACGGTCGCCAAGGATCGCCAGATATTCGGTGATCGCGGCGGCCAGTTCCGCCAGTTCGCTGCCGATCTCATCGCGGCCCAGTGCCGTCAGCCGATGCAAGCGCAGGTCGAGGATGGCGCGCACCTGTATGTCGGACAGGCGATATGTATCGCCTGTCGCTTCGGTTTCGATGGCTTCGACAAGGCGTAGATAGGGCGCGATTTGCTCCACCGGCCATTCGCGTGAAAGGAGAGATTCGCGTGCTTCGGCCGGACTGGCCGAACCGCGAATGATACGGACCACCTCGTCGAGATTCGTTACCGCGATGACCAGGCCCAACAAGATATGCGCGCGGTCGCGGGCCTTGTTGAGTTCGTACTTGGTGCGGCGGGTGATGACCTCTTCCCGGAAGCGGACGAAGGCTTCGATGATGTCGCGCAGGTTTAGGACTTCTGGGCGACCGCCGCGAATGGCGAGCATATTGGCCGGGAAGCTCGACTGGGCGGGTGTGTTGCGCCAAAGCTGGTTGAGCACGACTTCGGGCGTGGCGTCGCGCTTCAGGTCCATGACGATCCGCACGCCTTCGCGGTTCGATTCGTCGCGGATGTCGCTAATCCCCTCGATCCGCTTGTCCTTGGCGGCTTCGGCGATCTTTTCGACGAGGCCGTTCTTGCCGACCTGATAGGGAATGGCGGTGAGAACAATGGAGCGGCGATCTCCACGCCCTTCTTCGATCTCATGACGCGAGCGCATCATGATGGAACCGCGCCCGGTATGATAAGCGCTGCGCGCGCCCGACTGGCCCAGGATGAGCGGCGCTGTCGGGAAATCGGGACCCGGGACGATCTGGATCAGTTCGTCCACCGTGACGCCAGGATTGTCGATATAGGCGAGGCAGGCACGGATCACTTCGCCCAGATTATGTGGCGGGATGTTGGTCGCCATGCCGACCGCGATGCCGCCCGCGCCGTTGACCAGCAGGTTGGGAAAGCGCGCGGGAAGGACCTGCGGCTCGCTTTCCGACGCGTCATAGTTCGGCTGAAAATCGACGGTGTCCTTGTCGAGATCATCCAACAGCGCGGTCGTCACCTTGGCGAGGCGCGCTTCGGTGTAACGCATGGCGGCCGGCGGGTCGGGGTCCATCGAACCGAAGTTCCCCTGACCGTCGATCAGGGGAACGCGCATCGACCAGTCCTGCGTCATGCGCGCCAATGCGTCATAGATCGCGCTGTCGCCGTGCGGGTGATATTTACCGATCACGTCACCGACGATGCGGGCCGACTTTCGATAAGGCTTGTTATGGTAAAAGCCGCTTTCATGCGCCGAGAAAAGGATACGGCGATGCACGGGTTTCAGGCCGTCGCGCACATCCGGCAGCGCGCGCGCCACAATGACCGACATGGCATAGTCGAGATAGCTCGACTTCATCTCCTCGACGATACTGATGGGGCTGATATCGGAGGGGTCGGCGAGGGCGGTCTCGTCGGTCAAGGCGACTCTCTTTTTTGCGGATGGTTATGGTCGTATCCGCACTAGCCGAGCGAAACAAATCTGTCACCCCTTGGGCAGCTTCATACACGTTCCGCCCGGCGTGTGATTTTTCGCGGTTACGGAAATATGGAACGAAGCCCGGCGCATGACAGTTGCAAAATCCGTGGTTATAGGCTTGTTCAATGGCCGTTCACGCGTCGCCCCCTAATGCGGCGCACAACATGGAAGGTCGCCTGGCCCCCTTCAGGCGAAAAGGAGATGAGGATCATGCGTTTTGTAACCCCGGTGGCGCTTGCGCTCGCACTGGCGTTGACTGGCGGCGCCGTTTCGGCCCCTGCCTTGGCCAAGGACAAGAAGGCGAGCGCTCCTAAGCTCAATGTATCGCCTGACGTGATCAAGGCGCTTCAGACCGCGCAGGAAGCCGCAGGCAAGCAGGATTTCGCAGCGGCGAAGGCTGCGCTGGTCGATGCGGACGGCAAGGCCAAGTCAAACGACGACAAATATCAGATCGGCGCGATCAAGCTGAATACGTCTATCGCTGCCAAGGACGCCGCGCTGCAGAGCGAAGCCCTGACGCAGATGCTCGACAGTGGCCTCACGCCGACGGATCAGGCCGGCCAGTTCAACGCCATAGCGGCCGAACAGGCGTTGGCCGCGAAGAACTATGACCTGGCGATCCAGCGTGGGCAGGCGGCTGTTCAGGCAGGCTACAAGCCCGAGGCGGTCAACGTGACGCTGGCGCAAGCCTATTTCGGCAAGGCAGGCACCGCCAGTCCGTCGGTCGAGCCAGCCCGAGGGCTTAACCAGCAGGGGCTGGCGGCACTCAAGGCTGCAATTGATGCCAGCAAGGCAAGCGGACAACCCGCACCGGCCCAATGGTATCAGATCGGCGTAAGCCGCGCCGCGGCCGCAAAACTGCCGGAAGTCACGGATTGGGCCCGACAGGCTTATGAAGCTGCACCTAATGGCGAGAATCTCCGCACGCTGGTCCGTCTGTTCCAGCAAGCCAACCCCAACATCACCAACCGCGAAAATCTCGATGTGCTGCGCCTGATGGCTGCCTCTGGCGGCCTGGTTGTCGCGGGCGACTTCACCGAATATGCGGAAATGGCTTCGAAGACCGGCATTTATGGCGAAGTGAAGTCGTCGATCGATGCTGGCCGCGCCAAGGGTGTGCTGAACGCATCGCAGGGCGGCGATCTTTATCAATCGGCCGTTGCAAAGATTGCGGGGGATAAAAGCTCGCTAGGTGCGGCCGAAGCGGATGCACGCAAAGCTGCCAACGGCAAAATTGCGGCAGCGACCGCCGACGCCTATCTGGGCTATGGTGATTATGCCAAGGCCGCGGCCATGTTCGAACTCGCCAAACAAAAGGGCGGCGTGGACGCGGACGAAGTGAATACAAGGCTTGGCATTGCCAAGACGCTGGCAGGCGATACGGCTTCCGCCAAGGCGGCATTCCAATTGGTGCAGGGCGGCGCTCGCAAATCCATCGCTGGGCTGTGGCTGTCGTATCTGACCAGCAAAGGCGCTTGAAATATCGACGGCGAGGGTTGATGGTTCAACCCTCGCCGATTGCGATGCTGACTGTTTTGGGGGGGGCCGGATCGGCCATGCGTAGAAATATGAAATTGGGATATATGTTGGCTGCCGCAATGAGCGTGGTCATGCTTGCATCACCTTCCGCCGCCAAAAAGAAGGACAATGGTCCGGTCATTCAGATGTCGGACGACTTCCGCACGAATGTGCAAGCGGCTCAAGCTGCGCTGCGGGCGGGGGATGTGTCCACGGCCAGCGCGCGCATCTCAGCATTGAATCCTGCCACGGATTTCGAAGCCTATGCTGCAGCAGGCCTGCGGTTTGAGCTGGCTGTCCAGCGGCAGAATATTCAGGCCGAGCGGCTTGCGTTGACAGATATGTTCAAGACCGGCTCCGTTCCCAAGACGGACGCTCCCCGGTTGCGTTATGTGGCTGGCTACCTGTCTTATGTCGTCGGCAATTATGATGACGCCTTCGCGCAACTCGATTATGCGCGAACCCTTGGCTATGACAATATCGACGCCAGCCTTTTGCGGGCGGACATCTATCTACGCAAGAACAAGCCGAAAGAAGCATGGCCCTTTGTGCAGGAAGCGATGGCGCGCAAGCGGGCGGCAGGAGAAAAGATCCCCGCGGCATGGTTTGATCGCGCTATCTCGCTGACCTATCAGGCAGGAAACTGGGCGGACCTAGGCGCGCTCTATCGGGAAAGGCTGAGCCTCTATCGCACCACGCGGGACTGGCGCTCGGCATTGAGCAATTACCTGCCCGCTGCAGCGCTTGATCCTCAGATTCAGCTGGATTTATATCGTTTGCAAGCGGCCAGCGGTGCCATGGCAAGCGAGCGTGATTATCAATCCTATGCCCAGCTGGCCGAAAAGGCCGGTTATCCCGCCGAAACCAAAGCGATCATCGAGGCGGGGCGTTCGACGGGTAAGCTGACATCATCCCAGAACGTCACCTCGCAGTTGCTGAAGGCTGCGACGCCCAAGGCGACGAAAGAAATGGCTGCGCTGCCTGCCGTTACGAAGAAAGCGGCATCGGCAAGCAGTGGTGAGCCGGCTCTTATCGCGGCAGATACTTATTTCTCGCTGGCCCAATATCCCAAAGCTGCCGAATTATATCGCCTGGCCCTGACGAAGGGTGGAATTAATGACGATCAGGCCAATGCGCGGCTGGGTATTTCGCTGGCCCGGTCAGGTGATCTTGCCGGTGCGAAAACAGTCCTTGCGAATGTGAAGGGCAACTGGAGCAATGTGGCGGGTTTCTGGTCGATCTGGATCGAAGAGCAAAGCCAGAAGACGGCGCAGCGTGCGCCGTCTGTTTCTCAAACCAGTAGCTGAATTTCTTCCTTAGACGCGCAGGGGAACGCCCGGCCGATTCTTGGCGGTTCGAATGGTGAGCGAGGTTTTCACGCTCACCACATTCGGCGCAGGAGTCAGCTTTGATGTAAGGAACTGCTGAAAACTCTGAAGATCCTTCGCCACGACCTTCAAAATAAAGTCTATTTCACCATTCAGCATATGACATTCACGCACTTCGGGCAGGGTCGCGATATGGTCCTCAAAAGCTTTCAGATCGGCCTCTGCCTGGCTGCGAAGGCTCACCATGGCGAATACCGTAATCATATAGCCCAGCATCGCCGGGTCGACCACAGCATGATAAGATGTAATGGCCCCGGCTTCCTCCAGCGCGCGAACACGACGCAGGCACGGGGGCGCCGTTAATCCCACTTTCCGGGCGAGTTCCACATTGGTCATCCTGCCATCATTCTGCAACTCCCCCAGAATTTGCAGATCGATGTCGTCGATATTCGGGCTCGCCATTATCCTGATTATTTCCTTACATGGTTGTTGCGTGCTATCATAATAATGTTTCAGGACAATGCAATTGTCCCACAATGCTACGATGATGCGATAAGGCCCTGAGCCCCCTTTCGTTTGGCGCTGCGAGAGCCTATCCATAAACGAAATATTGGGCCGCGCATTTCGGCGGCGGTCGCACAACAAAGGGTTCGGGGTGCGTTTCAACGATCTCATGCAAACGGTGCTGTCCGCTGAAAGCAGAACCGGCCCGGGGGCGGTAACCCTCTGGCGCCAGTGCGTGGACCTGCTCGCTCAGCATGATAGAAGCGAACGCCCCATGCCTGCGGATGACCGGGAAGCCCTGCTGGGGCGTTTGACGAATCTGCGCTTCCAATTGACCGAGGCCCAAAGGATTGCGACGGTCGTGGAATTGGGATCCCGGTTGTCCTCTCCGACATTGGTGGAGTTTTTCTCCAATGACCGGCCTTCTATTGCCGCCGCAGCCATGGCTCGCGCCCGGCTGGCCGATGATGGCTGGGCTTCCTTGCTACCTCGCCTGACCCCTACGGCGCGCGGTGTTCTTCGTGGACGGCGTGACATTGGCCCCGAAACCCGACGCGCGCTGGAATTCTTTGGCGCGGCCGATCTGGTGCTTACGACTGAGCGTGATGATGCCTTTCCGGCTCAGGCCATGTTGCTGACACCGGAAATGGCGATCCGCGCAGCCGGGGTGGACGCGCCCGACACGGACGTAATTCGCCCCGACGGGAAAAGTCAGATTCGCAATCTGGTGGATCGAATCCAGCGTTTCACGAGGACGAAACGGCAATCCGTTCCTTCGGAGACTTCGGATCCCGAAACAGCGACACGGTCGTTCGCCTTTGAAACCGATGCCAACGGTACGATCATCTGGGTCGATCAAAGGCCGCGTACTGCGCTTATCGGCCTTTCCCTGAATGAGGCAGCGTTGGACGGCGGGAGTGGCCCCGATGGGCATGTAGCGGGCGCTTTTGCGCGGCGTAGCGGTTTTCGTCATGGCCGATACCAGATTGTCGGAGGAACTCTGGCCGGTGAATGGCGACTGTCGGCAACGCCCTTCTTCGATCCCAGATCGGGCCGATTCCAAGGGTATCGGGGTCAGGCACGCCGTCCCTATATTCATGAGGTCGCGATCCCATCTGACACGGCATTGGCTTCGGTCGCCGGATTTCCGGCAGATTCCCTGCGTCAGTTGGTTCATGAGTTGAGGACGCCGCTCAACGCGATCCTGGGATTTGCAGAAATCATCGAACAAGAACTCTTCGGCGCCGCAGGACCGAATTATCGCGATATGGCTGGCAAGATTGCCGTCGACGCGCGGCATTTGCTCACTGCATTCGATGAATTGGATCTGGCTGCAAGAACGCACCGAAATGACGGGGCGAACACGCCGCATGTCATTGATCCCGCGCTTTTAATCTCGCAGGTGGTGGGGCGCTTTTGCGATCAATCCCATGGGACGGATTCTCGCGTCGACATTCAACTGTCCCCTGATCTTCCCTCGGTGCGGATTGATCCGGCTCAGGGAGAAAGGATGGTGCAGCATCTGCTGCGGACGTTGATTTCCGTCACCCCACCCGGAGAGAATGTGACAGGCGCCTGTTGGTTTAAGCCGGACGGCGCGGCAGGGCAGGTGATGCTCGCCTTTGATCGACCATCCTCGCTTAAAGGGATGGAAGAGAAGGAGTTGCTGGACCCCGGCTATACGGCGGAGGGGGATTGGGCGGATGGTCCGTTGCTTGGCCTTGGCTTTTCGCTCCGGTTGATTCGCAGCCTTGCGACAGGTTGTGGCGCCACGCTGGAAATCGAAGAGGAGCGGCTGCTCCTGTCCGTGCCCGCGCTGGCCCGGCCGGAAGATCAACTGGGGCAGGCCTAGGTTCAGGAAACTCTATCGCAACCATTATACGATAGATAAGCTGGCATGACCATGGCTTCCAATGACGGCAATCTGCTGCTTCCGCCCCGGCCGGAAGATTTGATTTCGCTCGATCCGGATTTCGGCACACGCTTCATGCTGTTCGTCGATACAGAAGAGGAATTCGACTGGACGGCGCCCTTCACTCGAACCGGCCACAGTGTTTCGGCATTGAGCGGCATGGCACGCGGACAGGCCTATTTCGCGGCGGCCGGCATCAGACCCATCTATGTTACGGATTATCCAGTGATCGACAGTGATCACGCGGCCGGGATGATGGGCCAATGGGTGAGCGACCGAATGGCAGATATTGGCGCTCATCTGCACCCCTGGGTTAATCCGCCGCATGTGGAAGAAGTGACGGCGGCGAACAGCTATGCCGGGTACTTGCCGAAGGCAGTGGAGCAGGCGAAGCTGGAAGCCTTATGCCAAAGGATTGCGGAGCGCTTCGGGCAAAGGCCAGTCGCTTATCGGGCAGGGCGTTACGGCGTGGGCCCCAACAGCGCTCGACTGCTGGAAGATGCAGGGTTTATCGTCGACAGTTCCGTGCGGAGCCGCTTCGATTACAGCGCTCAATATGGTCCCGATTTTCGTGGCTTCCCGCTGCAACCCTATTGGGCTGGGCCTGACCGGACATTGATCGAGCTGCCGCTGTCGACAGCTTTTGTTGGATTGCTGAAGCGGGGAGGGGAGGGCCTCTATAGAGCATCGCAGACCGTCGGCCTGTTTGCCGGAGCATTGGCGCGCGGAGGATTGTTGAGCCGGGTTCCGTTGACACCGGAAGGCGTACCTGTCGCTGCAGCGATTATGGCGATCGACGCCTTGATCGACGAAGCTGTGCCGGTTTTGAATTTCAGCTTTCACTCGCCGACACTGGAGCCAGGTCACACGCCTTATGTCCGGAATGCGGAGGATATGAACGGCTTCTACAGATGGTGGGACATTATCCTCAATCATCTGGCGCGACGTGGCGTTAACCCGGCAAATCTGGACGAGTTCGTGCAGAGCATTTTGCCAAATGGACGGGCTTGCAAAGCGGCCTGATGCCCCTTATCGCCCGCATCAGGTGGGGCCTGTAGCTCAATGGTTAGAGCTGGCCGCTCATAACGGCTAGGTTGCGGGTTCGAGTCCTGCCGGGCCCACCAACCTCCTTTTATCGCACAGTGAAAGCTTCAAACGTCGACGGGAAGGAAGATCCATCTTCGCTCCACGCATCGTGGTCGCCGTTTGATGTTCGGGCCCTTAACTTCTTTTTCTGGAAATGGTCGGGGAGACAGGATTCGAACCTGCGACCCTCTGCTCCCAAAGCAGATGCGCTACCAGACTGCGCTACTCCCCGATGTGGAGCGCCTTAGCTTCCAAGTCCATATCCCGTCAATCGCACTTTATCGCTGAGATGTGACAGCATTGGGGCCGTGAAGCTCGTTGGCTAGAAAATAAAAAAGGGCGGACCGCATTCGCGGGCCGCCCTTTCTGTTTTCGCCAAAGCGAAAATTACATCGCGTTCGCAGCGTTGTTTGCGGCGTTCGCAGCGTTGTCGGCAGCATTCGCGGCGTTGTCGGCAGCGTTCACCGCGTTCTCCACAACGTTTTCGACAACGGCGTTCGAAGCGTTCGCGGTCTCGTTGGCCGGCTTTTCACCGCAAGCGGCGAGGGCCATCAGGCCGGCCGAAGCGAAAACAACAGCGATCTTCTTCATTGTGTACGGCTCCCATAGCAATATGCCGCGTCAGGCACGTTACAGAGTGGCCCTACGCGAGCGACCCGCATTAACGTGTGCGCTGCACAAATCAATGCTTTTCTGCGTCGGTGAAACGGCTGAATCACGCGACGGAGCGTTGTCTACTATAAAAGTTCACATAATTCTCATCTTTTATAAGTTTTGCGGAAGGAAATTGCCTATGCCGAACACTCGGAAATTCAGGGAACCCAAAGGCTGTGCGCTTGGGTGGATCGAACCGGCAATCCGCACTTTCTTCATGCTGCAAGAGGAGCGCATTTGCCAATAGCCGCCGTGTTCGCTAACCGCGTGCAGAAATATCCCAGCGTAGCACATTGAAAGAGATTGACCTGATGGCCGTCCAGTACAGCTTCGTCATGAAGGGCCTTACCAAAACCTTCCCCGGCGCGAACAAGCCGGTGTTCAATAACATCCACCTGCAGTTTCTCCCCGGTACGAAGATCGCGATTATCGGTGTGAACGGCGCGGGCAAATCCACCTTGATGAAGGTGATGGCCGGTATGGATACTGATTTTCAGGGGGAAGCCTGGGCCGCTGAAGGCATCAATGTGGGTTATCTGGCTCAGGAACCCCAGCTCGACAACAGCAAGAACGTCATTGAAAACGTCAAGGACGGCGTCCGCGGCGTGGCCGACATGATCGATCGCTTCAATGAAATCAGCATGATTATGGGCGATCCTCCGGAGGATGCCGATTTCGACGCTCTTATGACCGAGATGGGTGAGCTTCAGGAAAAGATCGACGCGGTCGATGGCTGGACGCTGGATAATCAGCTTGAAATCGCCATGGAGGCACTTCGTTGCCCGCCCGGCGACTGGGCGGTCGAAAATCTCTCCGGCGGTGAGAAGCGCCGTATTGCGCTTTGTCGCCTGCTGCTGGAAAAGCCAGACATTCTGCTGCTCGACGAACCCACCAACCATCTCGATGCCGAAAGCGTGCAATGGCTGGAGCAGCACCTCATAAACTATACCGGCAACGTTATCCTGGTTACCCACGACCGTTATTTTCTCGATAATGTGGTCGGTTGGGTGCTGGAACTGGATCGTGGTCGTGGAATTCCTTTCGAAGGCAATTATTCCAACTGGCTGGAAGCCAAGGCCAAACGGATGGAGCAGGAAGACCGCGAGGAAGCCGGCCGGCAAAAGGCCATCAAGGAAGAACTGGAATGGATTCGACAATCGCCCAAGGCGCGACAGACCAAATCAAAGGCCCGTATCCGCGCTTTCGACGAACTGGTGGAAAAACAGAATGAGCGGGCCCCCGGCAAGGCTCAGATCGTCATTCAGACGCCCGAACGACTAGGCGGCAAGGTGATCGAGGCCAAAGGGCTGACCAAATCCTATGGCGATAAATTGTTGTTTGAAAATTTGGACTTCATTCTGCCGCCGGGCGGCATCGTTGGCGTCATCGGACCGAACGGCGCGGGCAAGTCCACGCTGTTTCGCCTGATCACAGGGCAGGAACAGCCCGATTCTGGTTCCCTCGACGTTGGGCCAACCGTGAAGCTCGGCTATGTCGACCAGAGTCGCGATGCTTTGAATCCGAATCATAATGTCTGGGAAGAAATATCCGGCGGTCATGACCTGATGACCATCGGCAAACATGAAATCCAGACGCGGGCCTATGTCGGGGCGTTCAACTTCAAAGGATCGGACCAGCAGAAGAAGGTCGGGCAGCTCTCCGGCGGTGAGCGAAATCGTGTCCACATGGCCAAGATGTTGAAGGAGGGGGGCAACGTCCTGCTGCTCGACGAACCGACCAATGACCTTGACGTCGAAACCCTGCGTGCACTGGAAGATGCTCTGGAGAATTTCGCGGGATGCGCCGTGGTCATCAGTCACGATCGCTTTTTCCTTGATCGTCTCGCGACGCATATCCTGGCCTTTGAAGGCGACAGCCATGTCGAATGGTTCGAAGGCAATTTCGAGATGTATGAGGAAGATAAGCGCCGTCGCCTTGGCGATGCGGCTGACCGTCCGACGCGTCTGGCCTACAAGAAGCTGACGCGTTGAGGGAAGGCGGCGCCCGAATTGCTTAGGCTGCAAGCGCCATCACCCCACGAAAGAAAATGCTTCAGGGGTTCCTTTCTGGCGTAAATTTTGGGGGCCAGCTTGATCGGGGCTGGCCCTTTGCGGTTGGAGGTTCGTAAAACCGTCTCGAAAGACGGTTAATAATAGTGGTCCGACAGGTGCCTGTGCCGGACGACATTGAAGCTGCTCGGTCATCGCCTGCTCCCCGACCGACACAGGACAAAGCCGCCAACACCCCTTTTCTATCGGGCGTTTATGGCAGTTGCTATGTCGTGGGCCGCTTCTGAAAATTGGGAAGGCCCTCTTCTCTGACGTCCTGCACCACGATGCGATCGACTTTTGCCGCAGCAGGGCCCTGATGCGCTAGTTGGAGCATTTGCTCTACTGCCTCGGGCGAGCCTTCCACAAAGGCTTCAACTGTGCCATTCATCCGATTGCGGACCCAACCGGCAATCCCAAGGTCGTGGGCTGCGGCTACCATCCAATTGCGATAAAATACGCCCTGCACCCGACCATGAATGATGAGATGGCGAGCGATAACCGTCATCGGACCCGCTTGATCCATGTCTGGCCGTCGCGCGTTTCAACCCTGAAATTGCTCACGGACTTCACCAGATCCGTCAGGCGCTTGAAACCATAGTTGCGAACATCGAAGCTGGACCGGTTTCCCGCGAGCTGCCCCACTTCGCTCAATCGGGCGAATCCCTGCTCATCCCGTTTGACCGCGCCATAGGCGTCGATAAGCAATTTCAACACATCTTCGGAAACCGCGGAATGCTCCTCCAGCCCTTTGTCAGCAATGGGGGTATCTTCTTCCGAGAACGGAACCGAAGACATGGCGACATCGCGGCTGCTGCCCAGAGCCTCGACGTCTATGAAGCGTGTGCAGGCACTTCGAAACGCTTGCGTCGTCTTTTCTGAACCAAAGCCGTAGACGGGAATGCCCTCCTGCCGGATGCGCGTGACGAGCGGTGTGAAATCGCTATCGCTGGACATCAGGCCGAAACCAGTGACCCGACCGCTTGCCATCAGGTCCATGGCATCGATCGTCATCTTCATGTCGGTCGCATTCTTGCCCTTGGTCAGGTCGAATTGCTGCTGTGTTTCGATGGCCTGGGCTACAGCCTGGGATGCCCACCCTTTCAACGCTGGCTTGCTCCAATTACCATAGGCTCGGCGGATATTGACCGTCCCAAGCTCTGCCAGGACAGTCAGCACCGGGTCGAAATAAGCGGCGGAAACATTGTCCGCGTCGATCAACAACGCCACATTGCCAGCGCGCACTTCCGATGACATCAGCCCATGTCCAGCGGGGCGGGGCGGAATTCGCCCGTGCTTTCGTCAAGAAGGTGCAATTGTCCATCGGCAATCGCGAAAAACGATCCGATCAACTTCAGTTCGCCAGACCGCTCCTTGGCGCGAACACACGGAAACGTGCGAAGATTCGCAAGGCTGACCTTCACGCCTTCCTGCTCCATTGCGCGGTGGGCATCACGACCGCGATCCTCGCCGAAACGCGCGACGACATTGTCTCGCGCTTCGTCCAGCATGTCGATCCAGTTGGCGATGAAGCCGCCTTCACCGGGCGGCGCATCCTTCAGTTCCTGGCTGAGCGCAGCCTTGCAGCCTCCGCATTTGCCATGGCCCATCACGACGATTTCACCGACTTTCAACACCTGCACCGCAAATTCCAACGCGGCGGAAACGCCGTGATGACCAGGGCTCGTCTCAAAAGGGGGGACAAGAGCGGCCACGTTACGGACCACGAAGATCTGGCCTGGACTAGTATCGAAAATCTGGGCGGGATCGACTCGGCTGTCTGAGCAGGCGATGACCATCACCCCGGGGCTTTGCCCCTCGGCCAGTTCGTCCCATCGTTCCCGCTGCTGTGTCCAGCCGGTGTTGCGAAAGCGGCGATAGCCATCGAGCATGTCGGCAAAGTCAGTCATGATCCGGTCTGTGCCGAACAAGTTGAGGGCTGGCAAGTCCGCGCGTGCATCGCTATCTGATGCGGATGAACGACATGGCTCCTAATCCCTCGTCTGCTCTTTCCGGGCGGGTCCGCAAGCCTGACTGGATTCGTGTGAAGGCGCCGACCAGTCCCGGTTATCACGAAACCCGCAAACTGATGCGCGACAAAGGGCTGGCGACGGTTTGCGAGGAGGCGGCGTGTCCCAACATTGGGGAATGCTGGACCAAGAAGCACGCGACTGTCATGATCCTGGGCGACGTATGCACGCGAGCCTGCGCTTTCTGCAACGTGAAGACCGGGATGCCCCGTAAGGTCGATCCCCATGAGCCGCAAAATCTGGCTGACGCCTGCGCGGAAATGGGATTGGAGCATATCGTCATCACATCGGTCGATCGCGATGACCTGCCCGATGGCGGAGCCTCCCAATTCGTGAAGGTGATAGAGGCGCTGCGCCGCACGACTCCAGATACGACGATCGAGATCTTGACGCCCGATTTCCGCAACAAGCATGAGCGAGCGGTCGAAATGATCGTTACGGCGCGGCCCGATGTCTATAATCACAATTTGGAAACCGTGCCCCGGCTCTATCCGACCATCCGGCCCGGCGCGCGCTATTATGCTTCGCTGCGGTTGCTGGAATCGGTAAAGAAGCTCGATCCGTCCATCTTCACCAAATCCGGGATCATGTTGGGCCTTGGTGAGGAGCGGCTGGAGGTCCATCAGGTGATGGACGACATGCGTTCGGCCGACATCGATTTCCTGACGATGGGGCAATATCTTCAGCCTACGCCCAAACATGCAAAGGTCATGGAATTCGTGACGCCGGCGGCCTTCAACGCCTATGCAGCAATCGCGAGAGCGAAAGGCTTCCTTCAGGTTGCGTCCAGCCCGCTCACCCGGTCAAGCTATCATGCTGGCAAGGATTTTGCGGAAATGAAAGCCACGCGGGAGGCGCAACTGGCAAAGGCGAGCAAGTAAGCGATGCCGAGACATAATGAAACGCGGTCGCTTCCCTATACGCGCGAGCAGATGTTCGATCTGGTGGCGAACGTGGCGGTTTACCCCGAATTTCTTCCCTGGGTGAGCGCCATACGCGTCCGGTCCGACAGTGATACGGAAATGGTCGCGGACATGATTGTCGGGTTCAAGGGGATCAAGGAAAGCTTCACGTCCCGCGTGGAGAAGCACCGGCCTGACGCCGTGCGAGTAGACTATCTTGATGGCCCGCTCAAGCATCTCCACAACCAGTGGAATTTCCGCGACGACGGGAAGGGCGGGGTGCTGGTGGATTTCGAAGTCGAATTTGAGTTCAAGAACAGGCTGTTCGAAATGCTTGCCGGGCAGATGTTCGACAAGGCACTACGCAAAATGATCGGCGCTTTCGAAGCGCGAGCGGCGACGCTTTATGGATCGGACGAGTCGGGGAGCAGAAGCTCAAGCGCACAGAGCGCCGCCTGAAGGCGAACGCCGCCGCGGCCATTATCCTCGAAATGGTGCATATCGGCCACGACCTTGTCCGGACTGCCGCTCCGTTCGGCTCGGGCAAAAACCACCGTGCCCACAGGCTTTTGTTCCGACCCGCCGCCAGGCCCGGCCACGCCTGTAATGGCGACCGCGACATGGGCATGGCTTTTGTTCAGCGCGCCCTGCGCCATTGCCCATGCCGTCGCGATGGAAACCGCCCCAAAGGTGTCGAGCACATCATGCGATACCTTGAGAAGTTCGGCCTTCATTTCATTGGAATAGGTGATAAATCCTGCTTCAAAGACGTCCGATGAACCCGCAATTTCAGTCAATGCCGCCGATACTAATCCTCCCGTGCAGCTTTCCGCCACAGCGACGGTTCGACCCGCGCGCCGGTTCGCCAATATGACTCTCTCGGCCAATTCGACCAAGGGGGCGGGGAGGATATGATCAGGCATGGCGTTCAGAATAGCGCGGGAAGGGAAAGCGTTGCAACAGCCTGCGCGGCAATACCCTCGCCGCGTCCGGTAGGCCCCAGTCTTTCGGTGGTGGTGGCCTTTACGCTAATGCGTTCAAAAGCGACGCTGGCAATTTCTGCGATCCGTCGACGCATGGCGTCTCTGTGAGGGCCGATTTTCGGCGCCTCGCAAATGATCGTAAGGTCGATATGTTCGATCATGCCGCCGCGTGCAGCAACACGGTCGCGCGCATAGGCAAGAAATCGGTCGGAAGAAGCGTCTTTCCATTGAGAATCGGATGGCGGGAAATGGCTGCCTATATCGCCTTCCGCCAGCGCCCCGAGGATCGCATCCACGATAGCATGCAGCGCGACGTCAGCGTCGCTATGTCCGGCCAGTCCCGATTCATGGGGGATATTCACGCCGCCGAGCCACAACTCTTCGCCCCTTGAGAGACGATGCACGTCATAGCCCATGCCGACGCATGTTCTCCGCTCGCTTGCGAGCAATGCATCGGCTTTCTGGAAATCTTCCGGATAGGTCAATTTGAATAGCCTTTCATCGCCCTGGACCAGCATGATGTCATGACCGCAAGCCCTGAGCATCTGTGCATCGTCGGTTGGCTCCCGCATGTTGTCCCATACCCGATGGGCCGATAATATGGCGTTGAAATGAAAAGCCTGGGGCGTCTGCACATGGCGAAGGGAGGACCGGTCAACGCTTTGCCCGGCAACGCCTGCATCATCTATTACAAGTGTATCAGTAACGGGCAGTACGGGTATGGCGCCCGCCGCCATTTTCAACGCTTTGATCAATCGTCCAGCGACGACGGAAGGGAGGAAAGGCCGCGCGGCGTCGTGGATCAATATCTCCTTTGCGCCGCCAATGGCCGCGATATGCTCCAGTCCCGCATGGACGGACCCTCTGCGGCTGCTGGCTCCATGTATGAATGCGGCAACCGCACGCGTGTTCAGGAGGTCGCGCGCTCCCTGTTCTTGGTCCGGGCCGACAACAACGAATATCGCATTGATTCCCTCGCACATCGCCAAGGCATCGAACGCATGCTGCAGAACGGCTTTGCCTCCTATGGCGCGCAATTGCTTGGGGACGCCGCCGCCTGCACGACTGCCTTGCCCTGCGGCGACGAGCAGCGCCACCCTATTTAGCATGTCCCTTGTCATTGATGCGCGCATAGTCGAGCAGGGGAGGGACGCCTAGCCCCATTGCTTGCCGCGGATGGCATTTTGGGGTAGGGGCTTTGCCTGTTTTTTAGGCAATATCATCATGTGCAGACTTTCTCCTATCGCGATCGGTCCGGTAACGATCGATATGCCTGTCGTTCTCGCCCCAATGACGGGCGTGACTGACATGCCGTTCCGCACGCTTGTCCGTCGCTATGGATCAGGGCTGAATGTAACGGAAATGATCGCATCGGCGGCGATGATTCGCGAAACGCGCCAATCCTTGCAAAAGGCGGCATGGCACCCGGTGGAAGAGCCGGTATCCATGCAGCTTGCGGGATGCTCGCCGGTCGAAATGGCGGAGGCAGCCAAGCTGAATGAAGATCGCGGCGCGGCCATCATCGATATCAACATGGGATGTCCGGTGAAGAAAGTCGTGAATGGCGATGCAGGAAGCGCGCTTATGCGGGATCTGCCACTGGCGGCGGCGCTGATCGAAGCCACGGTGAAGGCAGTCGACGTACCCGTGACGGTCAAGATGCGGATGGGATGGGATCATGCCAGCCTCAATGCCCCGGAGCTGGCCCGCATCGCGGAGGATCTGGGCGCGCGCATGATCACCGTCCATGGACGCACTCGATGCCAAATGTATAAGGGCTCGGCGGATTGGGCCTTTGTACGCAAGGTGAAGGAAGCCGTTTCCCTGCCTGTCATAGTGAATGGCGACATCTGTTCGATAGAGGATGCGGAAACGGCCCTTGAACAAAGTGGCGCTGACGGAGTCATGATCGGCCGCGGGGCTTATGGTCGTCCTTGGCTGATCGGGCAGGTGATGCACTTCTTTGCTACCGGACAGCGGCGGCCCGATCCATCAATCTGCGAACAATATCAAATCATTACAGAGCATTATATTGCAATGCTCAAGCATTACGACAGGATGACGGGGGTCAATATGGCCCGCAAGCACATCGGGTGGTATACCAAGGGCCTTCCCGGTTCGGCAGAGTTCCGCAACGCAGTGAACCAGGAACCGGACGGTGATAAGGTGCTGGATATGCTCGCTCGCTTTTATGAGCCACTGATGGCTGCCGAACTAGCTGGCGAGGCGCGCAAGGCTGCATGACCATGGCCGCTGCGTCTATCCCGCCGCAATGGACGCAGCAGGACGGTCCGGCCCTTTCCGAACTGATGACAGCGCTTCCTGTCGCTACCTTGGTGGTGCGTCCGGATAACAGTATCGCCGACGCCAATGTGCGCGCCGAAACCTTGTTCAACATGGCGCGGGCGGCGATTGTGGGCAGCGATATTGCAAGGACGGTCCGTATGGCGGGAACGGGCGCGCCTTTTGATATATGGCATAGCAACAAGCCCATCGCGGCCTATGATGTGAAGGTCCATGCCGGGCGAACCGCCGAAATGGAGGTCGACCTGATGATCGCTCCCATTGTCGATCATGAAGGTTGGCGGATCGTCTCTCTTCACAGCCAGAGCCAGGCCCGAAAAATCGGTCGTCATGCAACGTCCGGCGGAGCACGTTCCGCCATGGGCGCAGCCGCCATCCTTGCACATGAGATCAAAAACCCCCTTTCGGGCATCAGGGGGGCAGCGCAATTGATAGAGTCCGACAATGATGGTCGGGATTCTGCGCTGACTCAATTGATCTGCAATGAGGTCGATCGCATCGCTGCACTGATTGACCGGATGCAGGATTTTACGTCAGATCGCCTCTTGGAATGTCGGCCAGGGAACATCTACCCACTCATTGATCGCGCGACGCAGATATCCCGTGCGGGATTTGCAAGAAACATAGATATTATAAAGCGTTACGACCCATCATTGCCTTTTGCCAATATGAACGACGACGCGCTGGTTCAGGTTATGCTTAATCTTCTGAAGAACGCCGCGGAAGCGTTGGAGCAGGTGGATCAGCCCTGGATCAGGGTGGAAACGGCGTTCCGGCATGGAGTTTCGGTCGTCGTGGAGGGGGGGAAGGGGAGCGCGGCGCTTCCCATCGAAATTCTGGTGGTGGATAATGGTCCTGGCGTCCCCGATCATATTCTGGATCATCTTTTCAATCCTTTCGTCACGGGAAAGCGAGACGGGCAGGGGCTTGGCCTTGCTCTGGTCGACAAGTTGGTGCGCGACATGAACGGCATCGTCCAATATGCGCGAAATCGGGAGGCTGGCGAAACCACCTTCCGTATCCTGCTGCCCATGGGAGCGGCATGATGCGGAAAACGGGATCGGTATTGGTGGTCGACGACGATCCGGCAATCTGTGTCGTGGTCGGGGAGGCCCTCCGCAGGCAGGGGCACAAGGTAAAGACCGTCTCGTCCATTCGCCAGCGGACAGAATTGCTGGAAAGCTTTGCCCCCGATGTGCTGATAACGGACGTCATGTTACCGGACGGTGATGGGCTGGAGGATGTCGCCGGCATCCTTGGCCATTGGCCCGAACTTCATGTCATCATCCTGTCTGCACAAAATACGTTGAACACGGCAATCCGGGCGACGGAAAAAGGCGCGTTCGAATATTTGCCCAAGCCTTTCGATCTAAACGAATTGACTCGCGCGGTTTCCGATGCACTGCGGATGAAGGAGGACGGAGGCGCGGACGCTGGAGAATCCGATCTTCCGCATGACGGATTGCCGCTTGTAGGCCGGTCGCCGGCCATGCAGGAGGTTTACCGCACCATAGCGCGCGTGCTTTCCAATGATCTCAGTATTCTTGTCCTGGGCGAATCTGGAACGGGCAAGGAATTGGTTGCCGAAGCCATACATAGCCTGGGTCAGCGGCGGACCAAGCCGTTTGTGGCCATCAACATGGCCGCTATTCCGCGCGAGTTGATAGAAGCGGAACTGTTTGGTTATGAAAAAGGAGCCTTTACAGGAGCCCATAGCCGGACAGCTGGCAAATTCGAGCAGGCACAGGGCGGCACATTGTTTCTCGACGAAATCGGCGACATGCCGATGGAAGCGCAGACGCGATTGCTGCGAGTGTTGCAGTCGGGCGAGATCACGACGGTTGGCGGGTCGAAGCCTGTGCGTGTCGATGTTCGGATCATCGCGGCGACCAATAAAGATTTGCCGGAATTGATTGAGGAGAACCGTTTTCGACAGGATCTCTATTATAGGCTGAATGTCGTGCCCATCTCGTTGCCGCCTTTGCGCGAACGCAGGGAGGATGTCATGCTATTGGCCCGGCATTTTCTGGATCAGGCCGCACTGGAAGGGCTTCCCCGCAAATCGCTGTCCGATGAAGCTGCACAGTTGCTGATGCTCTATCATTGGCCCGGCAATGTCCGTGAATTGCAGAATCTCATGCAACGGCTGGCGGTACTGAGCCGGGAAAATGTGATCGCCCCGGATATATTGAGGAATGCACTGCCGCTGGATGCTGTGCCCACCGATTTTACAGCGCCGACCGAGCAACTCGCGCAATCGGTGAGAGAATGGGCAAAGCGTCAGCTCAGCATCGGGCTGTCCGAACCCAACCGCAATCTTCACGATGATCTGCTGTCGGTGGTGGAACCCATTCTTTTTCAGGAAACGCTGGCGCGGGTGGATGGAAATCAACTCCGTGCAGCGGGTCTTCTGGGTATAAATCGCAACACGTTGCGCAAGAAATTGACGGATTATGGTCTGGACCCGTTGCAACTGCGCTTGAACGACTGATCGCATAGGATGAACTGAGGATAGCGTTCGACAAGCGGCGGCTCGGCAGTCGAATCCTGTGTTTGATCGGGCACATTATTGTTGTAACAAAGCCACTATGGACAGCGCGAGAAATATGCCCGCCGGGGCTTCGACGGTGAAGAAATATCTTCGCCGGTTTGCGCGTAATGGTCGCCTTATCTCCCTCGTGGAAATTACTACGCTTTTGCTTTTCCTTGCCGTGGCGGGGCTGACATATCATCTTCTTTCCGGGCAGGGGCAATCCTATACGCTGCTCACACCACCCATCGTTGCGCTCCTGCTGGTCGCCAATCTGGTACCTGCGATCGCACTGTTGGTGCTGTTGGGGCGAAGGGTTGCAAAGCGGCGCGCGGCACAATCGGCCATAGGCAGCGACGGACAACTGCATGTCCGATTGGTTGCCATGTTCTCCATCGTTGCCAGCGTCCCCATGCTGCTGGTCGTGATCTTCGCTTCGCTTCTGTTCCAATATGGCGTGCAATTCTGGTTTTCGGACAGTGCTCGCGGCATGCTTCAGAACGCCACGGACCTGGCGCGCGGATATTATGAACAGAACCTGCGTGAAGTCGGCGATGAAACGGTCACCATGGCTGGAGACTTGCGCGATTACCTCAACCAGTCCGAAGTTTCGAGCCCGCGCTTTGCCGAAGGATATATCTACCAGGTTGTTACGCGGAAGCTCAACCGCTCCGCCATCATTGAGGTAGGCAAAGACGGTGTTGCCCGCACCGCCGCCACGGTCGATCCCGATAGCCGTCCCGCAGCCGAGATGTTGTCCTCTACAGTCGTGAAAAAGCTCGCGGCGGGCGAGAATGTCGTTGTGGAAGCCAAGCCCAATCAAATCGAAGCCGTAACGCTACTTTATCCGGGACGACGTATTTATCTCTATGCCACGCGGGATTCCGGTTCATCCGCCTTCAGCAATGTTGAGCGGGCGCAAAAGGTTCTGGCGGATTATGATCTTTTTGCCGCGCAATCGCGGGCGCTCCAGCTTCGTTTCAATATGGCGTTATTTGTTGGGTCGCTGCTTCTGGTAGGTATCGCGGTATATATTGCACTGGCCGTTGCCGACTGGATGGTGCGGCCAGTCAATGAGCTTGTCCATGCGGCGCGGCGCATCACGGCGGGCGACCTTTCCGCCCGGGTTACAAGTCCGTCCAGCCGGGATGAAATCGGCACGCTCGCATCAGCCTTCAATCGAATGACGCAGAGGCTGGAGGCGCAGACGGGAGCACTGGTGGCGGCGAACAGCCAGCTTGACGAACGCCGCGCCTTTATCGAAGCCATTCTTTCCGGTGTGAGCGCTGGCGTTCTTTCGGTGGACCGGCAGGGCATAATTCAACTGCTCAACAGTTCCGCGGCCGCGATCCTGGCGCAGGATGGCGACGACCCGGTTGGGCGTCCCCTGGCCGAACTGGCGCCGGAACTGGCGGAGATGATTGCGTCCAATGATGATGCCGGGATCGTGCAGTTGCGCGCCAATACGGACATCCGCACATTGGCGGTGAAAGTTTCCGCCGATGCTTCCAGCCACATCCTCACATTTGACGACATCACGCAGCAGCTTTCTGATCAGCGGCGAGCAGCATGGTCGGACGTCGCGCGTCGTATCGCGCATGAAATCAAGAATCCTCTGACGCCGATCCAGCTTGCGGCCGAGCGTTTGCAGCGTCGCTATGCGGAAGAAATCAGCAGCGATAAGGCAACATTTTCCCGTCTCACCGGAACGATTGTCAGGCAGGTTGGAGATCTTCGCCGTATCGTTGATGAGTTTTCCTCCTTCGCGCGCATGCCCAAGCCGGTTTTTCGGCGGGAGGCTGTAGGTGATATAGCCCGCCACGCCCTCTTCCTGCATGAGGTGGCGCATCCCGATATCCGGTTCCAGTTCATGTCGGATGTCGAAGATGCAGAACTGGTATGCGACCGTCGCCAGCTAGGGCAAGCTTTGACGAACATTGTGAAAAATGCTGTTGAAGCGATTGAACCAAAAGCCGCATCTGATGATGGAAAAGTGCGCGGACATGTGTGCATGTCATTGACGCAGGAGAGCGAGAATCTTGTCGTGGAAGTCCGTGACGATGGTATCGGCCTCCCGCCGGAGCGTGACCGGATATTGGAACCCTATATGACCACTCGTTCGAAAGGGACGGGTTTGGGCCTCGCCATCGTCAAGAAGATTGTCGAGGAGCATATGGGCGAAATCCGCTTCGCCGACGCCGAAGGCGGGGGCGCGCGGGTTACTCTGCACTTCCCGATCGCGGCGCTGGAAAAACTGGAAGAAGAGCAGGTGATAACCCTGCCTAAAGGAAAAGTGACGGCCAATGGCGCTTGATATTCTGATAGTGGACGATGAAGAGGATATTCGCGATCTCGTCGCGGGCGTCCTGGAAGATGAAGGGTTTACGACCCGGACGGCCGCGCATAGCGATGCCGCCATCGAGGCGCTGGATTCCCGGCGTCCCTCGCTCGTCCTGCTTGATGTCTGGCTTCAGGGGTCGCGTATGGATGGCCTTGATCTTCTGGACGAAATCAAGCGGCGTGATGCCACTATTCCGGTTCTCATGATTTCCGGCCATGGCAATATCGACACGGCCGTTGCCGCGATCCGCAAGGGTGCAACGGATTTCATCGAAAAACCGTTCGAGGCTGACCGGCTTTTGCATCTGGTCTCTCGTGCCACGGAGACGGAACGGCTGCGACGGGAAAATCAGGTCTTGCGCGCCCGTTTCGGTCAGGACGACGAGCTGACCGGAACCTCGGCAGCTATCAATGCCGTCCGCGCTACGATAAAGAAAGTTGCGGGCACCGGTAGCCGGGTTCTTATTTCCGGTCCCGCAGGCGTTGGCAAGGAAGTCGCTGCCCGTATGTTGCATAGCTGGAGCGGGCGTGCCGATGCGCCGTTCATCATTGTGGCTGCGGCCCGTATGGACCCCGACAGAGTCGAGGAAGAATTGTTCGGCGTGGAAGATGCCAGCGGCCTGGTCCGGCCTGGTTATCTTGAGCAGGCGCATGGCGGCACCCTGTATCTCGACGAAATTGCCGACATGCCGCTTACGACGCAGGGCAAGATCCTGCGCGTCCTGACAGACCAGAGCTTTACCCGCGTCAGTGGACAAAGGCAGGTCAAGGTGGATGTCCGGGTCATATCCTCCACGGCGCGCGACCTCGCGATTGAAATCGAAGAGCGGCGTTTTCGCGAGGATCTGTTCTATCGCCTGAATGTCGTGCCGCTGACGATTCCGCCCTTGGCCGAGCGGCGCGACGACATTCCGCCCTTGGTCGAACATTATCTGGCCCGATTCGCAGCTGATCGCCGTGTGCCTTCTCCCGAGATCGCCAGTGACGCCATGGCAGCCCTGCAGGCGAACGAATGGCCGGGGAATGTCCGTCAGTTGCGTAATGTGATTGAACGCACGATGATTCTGGCGCCGGGTGACCGGATTGGCCGCATCGAATTGGATATGCTGCCCGCAGAGTTGACCAGCAATGCCGGGGATGAAGGAATCGGTCAGTCCGCCATCATGGGCGCTCCGCTGCGGGAAGCGCGTGAGAGCTTTGAACGCGAGTATCTGCGTATCCAGATCAGGCGCTTTTCTGGAAACATCTCCCGCACCGCCACATTCATTGGAATGGAACGGTCGGCCCTCCATCGCAAGCTCAAGCTGTTGGGTATCACCGAAGGCAAGGATAGCTGATGGGATGCTGGGTGGACGACCCTTCGCAATTGCAGTAACGTCTCTTTGCTTCCGGTTGGCGGAGGCAGGCAAGACATCCTGCCCAGGGATGCGCGTGCGGGCAACGTCCCGCCAATAAAGGACCGGTGAAGACCATGGCCGATAAAGTGAACAATCTGCAGGATATTTTCCTGAACAACCTGCGTAAGAGCAAGACTCCGGTGACCATGTTCCTGGTCAAGGGCGTCAAGCTGCAGGGCATCATCACTTGGTTCGATAATTTCTCCGTGCTGTTGCGCCGCGACGGCCAATCGCAGCTTGTCTACAAGCATGCGATCTCGACCATCATGCCCGCGCAGCCCATGGATCTGGCGGATATCCGCAAGGCTGGTGATGGAAACGGTAAACAGCGCTTGTTGCAGGAGATATTCCTCAACGCGGTTCGGACATCCGGCAGTCCGGTTACGATGTTTCTCGTGAATGGCGTCATGTTACAAGGTGAGATCGCGGCGTTCGATCTGTTTTGCATGTTGCTGGAACGCGACGGCATGGTCCAGCTTGTCTACAAGCATGCCATCTCTACGGTGCAACCGCTCCATGCGATAGATTTGTCCGGTGAAGGTGAAGATTGATCCTTTGGTCATTACTGTCCGTCTGACTCAGTTGCGCGGCGTTTAGGTTCGCATGGCGACCTTCAATCGCGATTCATCCGATGAAGTCACCTGCGGTGCCCGCGCGATTGTCGTGCGCGCGGAAACGCAGGGCGCAGAACGGCGGGACAGCGATGCGCGGCTTGAAGAAGCCAAAGGGCTTGCGCTGGCGATCGGTATCGACGTTTGCGCGGCCCAGGCCTTCCGCGTTCGCGACCGCAAGCCGGCGACGCTGTTCGGTAGCGGGCAGGTGGAAGGCATCACCGCGCTTGCACAGGCAAAGCAGGCTGAATTGATCATCGTCGACAATGCCCTCAGCCCTGTGCAGCAGAGCAATCTGGAAAAGGCGACATCGGTTAAGGTAATTGATCGCACCGGCTTGATCCTCGAAATTTTCGGAGAACGTGCAGCGACCAATGAAGGGCGGTTGCAGGTCGAACTTGCTCATCTCGACTATCAGGCGGGAAGGCTGGTCCGGAGTTGGACTCACCTTGAGCGGCAGAGGGGTGGGTTCGGCTTCCTTGGCGGTCCAGGGGAGACGCAGATCGAAGCGGACAGGCGCATGATCCGTGATCGCATGGCGAAAATCCGCCGTGAACTGGATCAGGTGACGCGTACGCGTGGCTTACATCGAGCGCGGCGGCAGCGAGCGCCCTGGCCGGTGATCGCGCTGGTGGGCTATACCAATGCGGGAAAGTCCACTCTGTTTAACCGGCTCACCGGCGCGGACGTCATGGCGCAGGATTTGCTGTTTGCGACGCTGGATCCCACAATGCGGCAGATTGCCCTACCTGGATTGGACAAGGCGATCTTGTCCGACACAGTTGGCTTCGTGTCCGATCTTCCGACGCAGTTGATCGCGGCCTTTCGTGCGACGCTGGAGGAAGTGCTGTCCGCCGATCTCATCATCCATGTGCGCGACATCGCGCATTCCGATACCGAAGCGCAGCGCGAAGACGTGATGGATGTGCTGCGCGAGTTGGGCCTGACCGGCGAAAGTGCAGAGGAGGCGAGTGATGGACTGCCTCTTATTATCGAGGCATGGAACAAACTCGATCTCCTCGATCAAGAAACAGTCGCTGCTACGCGCGAGATTGCGGAGCGGCGGAATGATGTTGTTATCCTGTCCGCCCTGACCGGTGAAGGCATCGATACGATTCAGCGGACGATCGGTAACCTGATGACGGCAGGCGCAGCCGTTCATGTCCTGCGCGTGTCTTCCGCCGACGGCGCTGCGCTTGCTTGGCTGCACGAGCATGGCGAGGTTCTTTCGATCCGCCCGGAAGCAGATGAGATGATTATTGAGGTTCGACTGTCGGATTCCGCGCTGGCTCGTTTCCTCAAAAGGAATCGCGCCTGAGGATCGCCAATCGGTCAGGCATCTTCAAGATTTCCGCTTGGCGCGCTGCCATAGGGATTCTTTTTCATCGAGGGTCAGGTCGGCGAAAGCATCACGGGCCATATCCTCCATCTTCCGGAAACGATGCTCGAACTTGGCATTTGCAGCGCGCAGGGCGACTTCAGGATCGATTTTCATGTGACGGGCCAGATTGACGACAGCAAAGAGCAAGTCGCCAATTTCTTCTTGCTGGTCCTGTGGTGCAATGGCGGCTTCGACCTCGACCAGTTCTTCCGCGATCTTGGCAACGACGCCGGTTGTGTCGGGCCAGTCGAAGCCGGTGCGGGCGGCGCGCTTCTGAAGCTTTTCTGCGCGCAGGAGCGCCGGTATGGCAAGGGCTACGCCCGCCAATGCGCTCGGATCGGGATCCTTTTCAGCGCGTTCGGCGGCCTTGATGCTTTCCCATTGGGCGTGACCGCCCGCACGATTGACAGCGTCACCAAACACATGGGGATGGCGGCGGATCATCTTCGCGGTGATGCCGTCAATGACGTCCTGCAACCGGAAATGGCCAGCCTGTTCCGCCATGCGGCTGTGGAAAACGACTTGTAGCAAAAGGTCGCCCAGTTCATCGCGTAGGCTGGCCATGTCGTGGCGCTCGATCGCGTCGGCGACTTCATAGGCTTCCTCGATCGTATAGGGGGCGATGCTGGCGAAGTCCTGTTGAATATCCCAAGGACAGCCGGTGTCTGGGTCGCGCAGGCGCGCCATAACGTCGGCGAGGGGCATGATATCGGCGGGACTGGCTTTGGGATCGGCTGGCATCGAAACATGAATCCAAGAAGAAAAACGAGAATGTATAGAGGTTTTGGCGGAGACGGCCATGGATTTGGGAGGGCTTTACCCGGTTAGGCGGGTTTTATGTATGGTGGCGGATACTGATGAGGGCGACAGGTCGCAGGCGTGTTCGATACCAATTGGATTTATTTAACATAATATATATTATCGGACTAACATTTAGCACTACCCCCGGTCAAACTTTCCTGAAATCAGGCGTCTGCTTTTGGAGGAGCGCGCGCAGTCCTTCCTCGCTTTCACCGCTGGCGCCGGCGGCGGCCATGGAGCGGAGTTCGCGGTCGAGTTGCGTTTCAAAGCCGGTTTCGAAACTGTCGTAGAGCAACGCGCGGCTGGCAGATAGCGCCGCCACCGGTCCGGCGGCAATCGCCCTAGCCACGGTCAGCCCTTCTTCCGCCAACGCCTCGTCATCGGCGATACGGGTGACGAGACCGATGGCCTGCGCCTCATCGGACTTGATCCGCCGATTAGTGAGAATGATGTCCTGTGCTTTACGCAACCCCACCAAACGCGGGAGCAGCCAGCTCAGCCCTCCATCGGGTGTCAGGCCGATGGCGCCATAAGCGGCGGTGAAATGGGCCGATCGCGCACCGATCACGACGTCCCCTAATATGGCGAGGCTGAAGCCGGCCCCCGCTGCTGGACCATTGACCAGAGTTACCAAGGGTTTGGAGCCCCGTGCCAGACGCTGCACCGCGGCATGGACCGCGGCGATAAGTTCGCTCAATACCTCCGGGCGCTTTCGGCCCGCGCCCGCGAGCAACTGGACATCGCCACCCGCGCAGAAAAGCCGTCCATTGCCGGTCATCATGATGCAGCGGATCGCCGGATCGTTTTCGCAACGGATCGCGGCGGCCAGCAGCGCCCGCGCCAACGGCAAGGTAATGGCATTGCCCGCTTCGGGCCGGTCGAGCGTGATCCGGGCGATCCCCTCCTCGACCGTCAGCGTCAGGCCATCCCCGGTCATCGCGGCGCCATGCGGATGGCGCCATCGAGGCGGATGACCTCGCCATTCAGCATCGGGTTACGCAGGATGGATTCCACCAACTGTGCATATTCGGCAGGCTTGCCCAGGCGGCTTGGGTGCGGCACCATCACGCCCAGTGAATCCTGGGCATTCTGCGGCAGGGATTCAAGCATCGGCGTCAGGAAGATACCCGGCGCAATGGTCATCACCCGTATCTTGTGTTGCGCCAGATCGCGGGCGATCGGCAAGGTCATGCCCACGACACCGCCCTTGGAGGCGCTATAGGCCGCCTGCCCGATCTGGCCATCATAGGCCGCCACCGATGCCGTGTTGACGATGACGCCGCGCTCGCCGTCGATTTCCGTGGCCGTTACGGCCCGCGCCGCGAATTTGGAGATGACGTTGAAGGTGCCGATCAGGTTGATCTCAATCGTCTTGCGATAGATGTCGATCGGATGCGGCACATTTTCCTTGCCTACAGTCTTGATTGCAGGGGCGATGCCCGCGCAGTTGACGAGGATGCGGGCGACGCCATGCGCCGCTTCGGCCGCGTTCAACCCTGCCGCGACGCTGGCGTCATCCGCCACATTGACGCTGACAAAGCTGCCGCCAATCTCCGCCGCGACGGCCCTGCCCGCTTCTTCATTGAGGTCGAAGATCGCGACTTTCGCGCCATTGGCCGCCAGCATCGCAGCGGTTGCCTTGCCCAGACCCGATGCCCCGCCTGTGACGATGGCCGCCATATCCTTCATGTCCACAATTTTTCTCCCGATGCGCCAGGCGATAAAGATCGACGGCCCCGGCACCGCCAGTTTGAACGCTAAAGTGAAATATGCACTCATGAGTGTATTGTGGGTTTCGAAGTTTCCTGTCAATGTCCGATCCACAGCATAAAGGACTTATCATGTCATCGGTTTCCCCTTTCCGCAGCGCGGCACAGAAAGCGGAGGAGCGCACGGCGAAAAGGGACGCGGTGCTGCGCGCAGCGGTCAGGATGTTCAATGAACGCGGTTTCCATGCCACATCGCTGGATGATGTTGCCGCCAGCCTGGGCATATCGAAGCGCACGATTTATCACTATCTGGCGAACAAGGATCAGGTGCTGCTGGAATGCGTCACCCTCGGGCTTGAGCAGTTGATCGAAGCGGCGACGGCAACTCGGCAGGAAGCGGGTGATGGCCGCTATCGGCTGATTCGCTTCCTTCATCGCTATGCCAGGATCACCATGGACGATTTCGGCCGCTGCATCATTCGCACCGGCGAGGAAATCCTTTCGCCTGAAAGCCGCCCCCGTTTTCGGGCGCTCAAGCGGGAGATCGACATGGCCTTGCGCGGGTTGATCGAAGAAGCGGTGGCCGATGGCTCGATTGCGCCGGTTGATAGCCGGATGGCCGCCTTCGCGCTGGCGGGCGCCCTCAATTGGCCCGCGCGCTGGCATGATCCGAAAGGATCGCTTTCCGCTGAAACGATAGCCGTCATGCTGGTCGATATATTGACCAAGGGTCTCGATCCGCGCGCCTGATCGCGCGGCGGTTTTCTGTTATGCGCCGATAAAAGCTATGTAGACGCTCAGTCTTCCAGGATGCGGCTGTGTTTCGCCGTATCCTTCATCCGGATATAGACCGCCAGCGAGATCGCGATCATCACGGTCACATAGATGTAGAAGGCGCTTTCCATGTCATTGTGCTTGAACCAGAGGGCGACAAATTCCGCCGTCCCACCAAACAGCGTGTTGGCGAGCGCATAGGGCAAGGCCACTCCCAGCGCGCGGATATGCGCTGGGAATAGTTCCGCTTTCACGACGGCATTGATCGACGTGTAGCCGCTGACGATGATAAGCCCCGCCATGACAAGCATGGCCGCTGCCCATGGATTTGTCGTCCGGGCCAGAGTGGCAAAGATCGGATAGGTGCAAAGGACGCCAAGCACCCCAAAGCCGACCATCAGCGGTTTTCTCCCGATCCTGTCGGACCATGCTCCGGCAAGGGGCTGGATCAGCATGAAGACGAACAAGGTGATTCCGTTGATCTGCGAAGCGGTTTCACGGGTCATGCCGCTGGTATTGACCAGAAACTTCTGCATGTAGATGGAATAGGCGTAGAAGGCGATCGTTCCTCCGGCGGTCAGCAGCATCACCGTCAACGTTTCACGCGGATGCCGTAGCAACAACTCCATCAAACCGGATTTGGGCGCGCCTTCGGATCGGGCGACGATATAGCTTTGCGTCTCCGTGAGGCCGCGCCTCAACCAGAATACGACGATAGCCAACCCTCCCCCGATGGCGAAGGGGATACGCCAGCCCCATTCATCCAGTTGGGCTTCCGTCAATATCTGCTGCAATATCAGCAACACGCATATCGCAACGAGCTGCCCCGCGATCAGGGTCACGTATTGAAAGCTGGAGAAGAACCCCCTTCGGCTTCTGCCCGCCATCTCGGACAAATAAGTGGCGCTGGCCCCATATTCACCGCCGATGGATATGCCCTGCATGAGGCGGGCGAGGATGAGCAAGAGAGGGGCCATCATCCCGATTTTCTCATAACCGGGCGTCACCGCGATCAACAATGATCCCGCGCACATCAGGGCGACAGAAAGCGTAAGGCCGCTTTTGCGGCCATGGCGATCCGCATAGATGCCCATCAACCACGCGCCGATCGGGCGCATCAGGAAACCGACGGCGAAGATGCCCGCCGCGCTCAGCAACTGGGCCGTGCGGTCTTCGCTTGGGAAAAAATGGGGGGCGAAATAGAGGGTGAAAGCCGAATAGGCATACCAGTCATACCATTCGACCAGATTGCCCGCCGAGCCGCCGATGATCGCCTTCAATCTCTGCCGCTCAGTCAGCGTTGCGGTCATGGGGTCAGAACCATCTCGCCATTTTCGACGCCCCAGCTTTTCAACCGGGAAAGCATGTTCATGCCGATGACGTTCACATCGCCAAAGGCTGGCGATACGACGATATCGAGGTCGCTTGCCCGGATGGGGCCGATCGCCAGCGTTGCGATCCGCGACTTTTGCGCTTTCACGCGGCCATTGGCCGTCATCATGGTGACGGCGGATTGCGCCGGATCGATGTTGAGCGCTGCGGCTTGAGCGGCCTGCTGCGACAAAGCCGTGACGCTTGCGCCGCTATCGATCAAAAATCGTGTTGGAACGCCGTTAACGGTCCCCTCAACCCAATAATGTCCATCGGACGAAACAGGTATGCGGATGCGATCGCCCTCTGCGCGGGCCTGGGGCATGGGCGCGCGCCCTTCATCCTCCAGGATCGTTGATGGCCCTTCGGTTTTCTGCAGGAAAATCCCCGATCTATGGGCCAGACCAAACAGCATGAGCAAAATGGCGAAAATGGCGACCCATAAGAGCGCCATTCGCATCATGGCTCCCAGAGGCATGCGGCGGGTCAGCAAAGCGGAACCGACAAGGACAATCGCGAGCAAATACCAGATGCTCGACATGGCCTGATCCGTTCCCACGCCCATCAGGACGCCCTCTCCTTCAACTCGACGATCATGCCATCATAGCCGGGCTCCACGCCCTCCGGCAGCGTCCGACACAACGTCGCATAATCCATGCTATTGTCCATATGCGTCAAAATGGCCCGTCTTGGCCGCGCCGTGGCGATGCCCTCCAGCGTCATGGCCAGATTGGCGTGGGTCGGATGGGGCTTTGCCCTCAAGGCATCCACGACCCATATGTCCAGCCGATCATACAGCGCCAGCATCTCCGCCGTCAGTTCGTGGAAATCCGTGGCGTAACCGATGCTATGCCCGTCGTGGGTGAAGCGAAAGCCCGTGGACATGATATCCCCATGCGGCTGATCCACGCAGCGGATGTCGATGTCGCCGATGGTCAGATGATTGGAGAGCACATGACCTTTGATCGTGGGCGGATATCCGTTCCGCCCGTCAAAGGCATAGCCAAAGCGTCGGCGCAACTGAGCCAGCGTTTCAGCACGCGCATAGCCCGGCACCGGACTGCCGCGGTGATGATAGATCTGCCGCAGATCATCCAGTCCGTGGCAATGGTCCGCATGATCGTGCGTCCACAGCACGGCATCCACATCCGCTATGCCCACGGCCAGCAATTGCGCGCGCATGTCGGGGGAGGTATCGATCAGGATACGTGTTGTCGGGCTTTCGACCAGGATGGAAACGCGCGTCCGGTAATTTCGCGGCTCATCGGGATCGCATGCGCCCCAATCATTCCCGATCCGGGGAACACCGGACGAAGTGCCGCAACCCAATATGGTCAGGGTGAAGCTCATGAGGAAGAGCTTTTGCCGATCTTGCTGAAAAGGGTCAGGAAATTCGCCGAAGTCGTGTTGGCCAGTTCCTCCATATCTTCATTCCTCAACCGTGCAAGGAAGCGAGCCGTATCGGCGACATAGGCCGGTTCACAGGATTTGCCCCGGTGCGGCACGGGCGCCAGGAAAGGCGAATCCGTTTCCACCAGCAGCCGGCCTTGCGGCAAGCGTGCTGCCGTTTCCTGAAGGTCTCTGGCATTTTTGAAGGTCACGATACCTGAAATGCTGATGTAGAAGCCCAGTTCCAACGCCGCGTCGGCAAAGGCTCCGCTGGCCGTGAAGCAATGGATGACGCCGCTATAGGCCCCCTGCCCCATCTCTTCACGCATGATCGCCAGCGTGTCCTCCTCCGCATCGCGGGTATGGACGATAAGCGGCAGGCCCGTCTCGCGGGACGCGGCGATGTGGGCGCGAAAGCTCTTTTGCTGCCGTTCGCGGTCGCTATGGTCGTAATAATAATCCAGCCCGGTTTCGCCTATGCCGACCACGCGAGGATGGGCGGCCCGTTCGACCAGCTTGGCTGTGTCGACATGCGGATGCTCATCGGCTTCGTGGGGATGAATGCCCACGGTCGCCCAGACATCGGGTTCGCGAAGCGCTGTGCCCAAAACATCGTCCCATTCGCTCTCACGCGTTGCGATATTGAGCATCAGGTCGACGCCGGCCATTCGGGCACGTTCAAGCACATTGTGCTGATCCTCGATCAACCCCTTGTAATTCAAGTGGCAATGACTGTCGATCAGCATGATATCAAGCGTCCGTTTCCGTCAGTTCCAGCCGCGGGAAGAGCGGTTTGGGAGCGCCGATAGTGAAACCCGAAGCGCGCAGGGCCGCATACCATTCCGTGCCGATGACGGCATACTCCCGTTCCTCCTCCCGCACGCCCATTTGCTCCAGCAAGGCGGATGCGCTGGCCGGGATGACGGGATGGATGATGATGGCAAGGCTGGCGATTGCCTCGTAAAGCGTGGCGAGAACCGCTTCCATGCGGACCGGATCAGTCTTACGCAACGTCCATGGGGCCTGGGCATCGATATAGGCGTTGCAGGCGAAAACGGCGCGCATCCACGCTTCGATAGCGACCGAGGGGGCAAGGTCCGCCATGGCCGTCTGGAAAATATGGGCTCCATCGGCCACGACTTTCAGCAGTTCCCGATCCTCATCCCCTGCGGCGGGTTCGGGTAAACGGCCATCAAGGTTCTTCGCGATAAAACTCAACGTGCGCTGAGCCAGATTGCCGAAACTATTGGCAAGATCGCTATTGGAGCGGGCGACAATGGCTTCCGCGCTATAGCTGCCGTCATTGCCGAAGGTGACTTCGGAAAGCAGGAAATAGCGCAGTTGATCGACGCCGAAACGCTCCGCCAGTTCCATCGGGTCCGCCACATTGCCCAGCGATTTCGACATTTTCTCCCCCCGGTTCAGGAGGAAGCCGTGGCCGAATACCTGCCTGGGCAAAGGCAATTTTGCGCTCATCAGGAAAGCTGGCCAGTAAACGGTATGAAAACGCACGATATCCTTACCAATTATGTGCGTGATATCGCCGCCTTCGGCCCAATAGCGGGCCATGCGCCCGGCATCGTCCGGATAACCGCAACCGGTAAGATAATTGGTGAGCGCGTCGACCCAGACATACATGACATGGCCATCGCTGCCCGGCACTTTCACCCCCCAATCGAAGCTGGTGCGCGAAATGCTGAGATCGGACAGGCCGCCTTCCACGAAGCGCATGATTTCATTGCGGCGGCTGTCGGGCTGAATGAAATCGGGCTGACTGTTATACAGGTCGAGCAGCTTTTGCTGATAGACGGAAAGCCGGAAAAACCAGCTTTCCTCCACTGTCCATTCGACAGCCGTGCCCTGCGGCGAGAGCTTCTGTCCCCCCTCTCCCTCGCTCAATTCCTTTTCGTCGTAAAAGGCTTCGTCGCGGACGGAATACCATCCCTCATAGCGGCCCAGATAGAGGTCGCCATTGGCTTCCATGGCCTGCCAGATGGCTTGGCTTGCATGATGATGATCGGGTTCGCTTGTGCGGATGAAACGATCATAGCTGATATTTAGCCTGTCGTTCATACCTTTGAAATATCCGGACATTTCATCCGCAAGCTCTGTCGGCTCAATGCCGCGATTGCGCGCTGTCTGGGCCATTTTAAGGCCATGCTCATCCGTGCCGGTCTGGAAAAATACGTCCCGGCCCATCATCCGTTGGAAACGGGCGATCGCGTCGGTAGCGATCACCTCATAAGCATGGCCGATATGAGGGCGGCCGTTGGGATAGCTGATAGCGGTCGTGATGGTGTAAGGCTGCTGCGACATGCGCCTTCCCTAGCGAGTGTTGCAGGCTGCGGAAAGCCCGCTCGGCGTCGCTATGCGGCTTTTCCGCTCTGCGTCAGTTCTCGGAAGCCAGAGCCGCCACATGGCCGGCAATCTCGAAAACCACCGCTCCGGGCTCCAGGGAAAGTATGACCGCACCGCCGGCAAGGTGCCGCACCGCTTCCCAATGGTCCAGCGCTTTGCCCAGCGCCGCGCCCCTACGAGAACGCGCCGCCTGCGCGATGAACGCGGGGGCGCGTTCCAGAAAAGCCTCATAGCGGGGTCGCGCGGGCTTGCCGGACAGCATTTTCGCGAGTGCCAGACGCTGTTGGTTATCGCCATCGCCCTTCGTCATGATCGCATGCAACAACCCCTCCATCTCACCGAGATTGAGGCCGGCATAGCGCAGCGCCTTGCCGGGCGAGCCTTCGCCAATCGACAGAAGGGATTCGATCTCAGCTTCCTGTGGCTTGGCCTCCGTCGCGGAAAGCGCCATCCGCATCATGTCGTCCGGCAAAGGATCGAAACGCAATGTGCGGCAACGGGACCGGATCGTCGGCAACAGGCGGCCGGGCGCATGGGAAACCAGCAGAAACACCATGTCCGTAGGTGGTTCCTCAAGATTTTTGAGCAGGGCGTTGGCCGCACTTCGCTCCAGATCGTCAGCGCTGTCGATGACGACAATACGCCGCGCCGACAGGGACGGAGCCGATTGGATCAGGCGCTGAAGACTCCGAACCTGATCCACGCTGATATTGCGCGCAAGGACGCCATCCTTTTCCAGCAGGGTCAACTCAGCATAATCGGGATGGGCATTCGCCTCTAACAGCGCCCGGATGGGATGCCCCTCCGGAACGCCGAAGCCCTGCTCGACAACGGGTGGACCGGCGGCATCGGCGAGCAGCCGCATGGCGATGCCCCGCGCGAAACTCGCTTTGCCGATGCCCTTTGGTCCCGCCAAAATCCACGCATGATGCATTCGGCCGCTGCCCGCCGCCGCCAGCAGCAGGCGCGCCTGGATATCGTGGCCCAGGGGAAATTTCATGGCAGGAGGTCATCCAGGCCTTGCAACAGGCGCACTGTTACGGTTTGCGCCGCGCCGGATGCGTCCACGATACGGACCCGGTCTGATTCCGCCGATGCAAAGCCGCGAAATGATCGCGCGACCCGCTGATGGAACCTGCTGTCGCGTGCGCCGATACGATCGGTATCGCCGCCGTCCCGCATATGGGCGCGCCTTTCCGCTTCCGCTTCAGGCAGCGTCAGAGCGAAGGTGCGATCGGGCAGCAATCCCGCGCTGCCGATGCGATGCAGCGTCAATATGTCGTCGTCCGTCAACTCACCCATGCCCTGATAGGCGCGGCTGCTGTCGACAAAGCGGTCGGACAATATCCAGGCGCCGCGTTGTAAGGCCGGACGAATGGTTTTCTCTACATGATCCGCGCGGGCGGCCGCAAAAAGCAATGCTTCCGCGCGCTGTGACCAGCGATCGGCGGCTCCCGTCAACAGCAGCGTGCGGATGGCTTCCGCACCCGCGCTGCCGCCCGGTTCCCGCGTTTCCACAACGTCGATTCCCCGTGCACGCAGAGCCGCCGACAGAGCGCGCAACTGGGTTGACTTGCCGACGCCCTCACCGCCTTCCAGCGAAATGAAACGCCCGGTCTTCACCCGAACAGCGATTTCAGGCCGTTCCAGAGCCGTCCGAAAACCCCTGCCTCGCTCACATCTTCACCGGCGACGAGCGGCATGATCTGCGGCGGCGTATCCGGGGTCGAAACAATGAGTTCGGCGATCTTATCCCCCTTCTTGATCGGCGCCTTGATCGGGCCGTTATAGGCGACCTTCACGCTGATATTCGAGGATGCTGTGCGGGGCAGCGTCACAGCCAGATTTTGCGGCGCCACCAAGGAAACGCTTGTAGCGCTGCCCAATTGCACTTCGCCAGTTTCGACGGTTTGACCCTTTTTGAAGAGCGGCTGCGCTTTCCACGCCTTGAACCCCCAATCCATGAAACGGACGGATTCGGCGATGCGGCCGTTGAAAGTGGGCAGTCCGGCAACGACCATGACGAGGCGCCGCCCATCCTGCTCGGCCGAGCCCGTAAAGCCGAATCCAGCCTCTTCCGTATGTCCGGTCTTGAGGCCATCCGCGCCGGCGATCTTGCCCAGAATCGGGTTCCGGTTCGCTTGCTCAATATCCGCGCCCCCCATGGTCTTGCCCCATGTGAAGGATTTGGTCGCATAGAATCTCTTGTAGAGATCGGGCGTCTCTTCGATGGTGGCCTGCGCCAGCTTTGCCAGATCCTCGGCGGTCACGTAGGTGACGCCTTCATCAGGCCAGCCATTGCTGGTGCCGAAATGGCTGTTCTTCAAACCCAGGCGTTCGCCTTCCTGATTCATCAAGGCAACGAAAGCCTGCTCCGTACCCGCAATCCCTTCGGCCAGCACGACACATGCGTCATTGCCCGAAAGCGTTACGATGCCATGCAGCAGGTTTTCGACGGACACCTGTTCGCCGACGGACAGGAACATGGTGGAGCCGGCCTGCGGGCCATGCCATTTCTGCCATGTTTCGGGACGCACCGTGAATTTGGTATCGAGCTTCAATTCGCCTTTCTGGATCAGGCGGAAGGCGACATGGGCCGTCATCATCTTGGCCATGGAGGCGGGCGGTATCCGCGTCTCTCCGCCCTTGTCATACAGGACGGCGCCCGAAGACAAATCCTTCAAATAAGCGATGGGCGCTTCGCTGGTATAGGGCGGCGCGGCCGCAGTCAGCGGCGAAGCGAGCAAGCCGACAAAAAGGATCGCTGCAACGGATTTGTTCATGAAGCTGCCTTCGCTTGGATGGATTCGATGGATCGGGTTGGAAACAGGCGGATATCATTAGCCATGATTGAAGCGTTCTCAAAGCCCCGCACGGGCGAGATTATTGCTTGACGGCATCTGCCAGCAAACCGACGGACAGCGCATAGAAATTCGAACAATTATAGTCGAGAATAGCCCGATAATTGCTCGTAAGGAGATAGGCCGTCTTTCCCGGCCCATCCGGCTCCAGCAACGTGGCCATCACATTGTCGGCCGCCCACCCCGCCCTTGAGGGAACAAGCCCCAACCGCCGCCATTCCGCCATGCTGAGCCAGCGGCTATGCCGATTGAAAACACGCGGACAGCGCGCCGGAGCGGTGCGCGCGGCTACCGAAGCGCGGTTGAAATTCGCGGGAACCGAAACGGCTATCCCCCAGGGTTGCCCTTTGCGCCAGCCGGCATGTACGAAATAGTTGGCGATCGAGGCAAGTGCGTCGGCTTCGCTGCTCCAGATATCCGCCTTTCCATCGCCATCCCCATCCTTTGCGAGCCGGAGATAAACCGATGGGAGAAATTGGGGATAGCCGGTGGCGCCAGCCCAGCTTCCGACCAGCCGGCCGCGTGGCACGCCATTGTCCAGCATTTTCAGCGTCGCAAGCAGTTCCGGTTCAAACAATGTGCGCCGTCGCCCTTCCCATGCAAGCGTTGCAAGCGAGCGGATCAGATCGAAATCGCCAGTATAGGAACCATAGTTGGTTTCATGCCCATAAATGGCGACCATGATTTCTTCGGGCACGCCGGTTTCCGCCTCGATCCTTGCAAGACGGCTACGGTTGGATAGATAAGCGGTGCGCCCCCTGCTGATCCGCGCGGCATCGACATGCTTTACGCGATAAGGTTCAAAGGCCGGAATCGGAGAATAGGCGCCGCCGCCAGGCTGGCTCTGGTCCAGTTGAATGACGCGCGGATTGGGCGTGAGTGTCGGGAATACGCCGGACAGCGTCGCATCGCGAATGCCCATGGCACGCGCCTTGGGGCGCAGGCTTTCAAGATAGGCGCGGAATGCCGCGTCATCCTGCGTCTGCGCGGAAGCTGTCGGTGTGACGCAACCAACGGCCATGACAGCCAAACCGATGAATAGCGAAAGGATGGACGAGCGCATCAGAATCTCCCTCATCCTTTTCTGGCACAGCGCGGGCGTGAGGTGAATCCCCTTCTTGCCCAATAGCGATGAAGCGGATCCTCATATTTTGCGCTTGGCAATCTCGACGCGTCCGCTAGGAAGCCAAGCAACGGACAGGTGGCCGAGTGGTTTAAGGCAGCGGTCTTGAAAACCGCCGTGGGTTTACGCTCACCGTGGGTTCGAATCCCACCCTGTCCGCCAATATTACGTGTAATTCACTGTTTTTTCGTAAATATTTGGCGATTCCCGGTCGGTATCCGTCCAAAGTGTCACTCAAGAAATCGGAAGCATTTGGACGGTTCACAAACCCTCCTTTGCGAAACTGAGGCAGTGTTTTGCCATCAGTCGGCGATCCATCCGATCCGCCAGCCCATGCAGCCTCGGGTGAGCTATGCTGGAATTACCCCGGTTGATAATCGCAACCGGGGATTTCCCGCGTCAGTTCAGCGACCCGTGACAATGCTTGTATTTTTGCCCTGAACCACAGGGGCACGGTGCATTGCGGCTGATGTCCAGATTGGCAAATTCGCCCGGCTCGGCATTGCCCACCGGCGGACGGGGAATAGTCGTCGTTATGCTGCCCGTCTGCCCTGCATCCATGTCCGCGCTATTGTCTTCGCCGGAGAAAGGATCGATGTGCGTGGTGATGAAGTCCGGCAGCACGGGAAGGTCGAATTCCGGCATGGGTGCCTGATCCATACGGAATTGAACCCGTGCGATGGAGCCCGTCACGTCCTCCCGAATATTGCCCAGCATGCGCTCGAACAGCGCGAAGGCTTCCTGCTTATATTCGTTGATCGGCGTTTTCTGGGCATAAGCCCGCAGATGCACGACCTGACGAAGGGCATCCAGGGTCGACAGATGCTCCTTCCAATGATGGTCGAGGCTCTGGAGCAGGATGCTCTTCTCGATCATATGCCAGTCAGCCTGATCGATATCCTTGATCTTTTCGGCAACCGCTTCGTCCGCCAGAGCGACAAGCCGTTCCTCGATCATTTCCGGATCGACGGCATCTTCGGCGAGCCAAGCGTCGAAGTCCGGCTCCAGCCCCAGAATTTCCGAGGTCCGCGCCTTAAGCCGCTCCATATCCCATTGTTCAGGATAGGTTCCCGGGGGGCAGGATGCGCCGACGAGATCGTTGACCGTTTCATGCCGCATGTCGACGACCACATCATCGACCGTTTCGGCATCCATGATGTCGGCGCGCTGTTCATAGATGACCTTGCGCTGATCGTTCATCACGTCATCATATTCGACGACCTGTTTGCGGATATCGTAGTTGCGGGCCTCGACCTTCTTCTGCGCGGTTTCGATCGCCTTGCTGAGCCATTTGGATGGCGGCAGGGCTTCCCCATCTTCCAGATTGGACCGGATCATCTTCGCAAACATCGTGTCCGGCCCGAATATCCGCATCAAATCGTCATCAAGACTGAGGTAGAAACGAGAAAGGCCCGGATCGCCCTGACGGCCCGAACGGCCACGTAGCTGGTTATCGATGCGGCGGCTTTCATGACGTTCCGTTGCGAGCACGAACAGTCCGCCCGCAGCGAGCACTTCGGCCTTTTCCACTTCGATCTCGGCATCGATGCGAGCGATGGCGGCCTCACGCTCCGGCCCTTCGGGCATATCGCGCAATTCGTCCTCAACCCGCATTTCCAGGTTGCCGCCCAATTTGATGTCCGTGCCGCGGCCCGCCATGTTGGTCGCGATGGTGACGGCGCCCTTGCGGCCCGCCTGCGCGACGATATGCGCTTCCTGCTCATGGAAACGCGCGTTGAGCACAGCGTGCTTCACGCCTTCCTGATTGAGGAATTCGGAGAGCATTTCGGACTTTTCGATGGACACCGTGCCGACCAGCACCGGCTGTCCCTTCTCGGCATGTTCCTTGATCGTCCTGGCGATGCCCCGGAACTTGTCTTCCAGATTTTTGTAGAAAGTGTCTTCCTCATCCACGCGCTGCACCGGCCGGTTGGTCGGGATGGTGACGACGTTCATCTTGTAGATTTCGTAAAATTCCGTCGCTTCGGTCGCAGCCGTGCCGGTCATGCCGGACAGCTTGGGATACATGCGGAAATAATTCTGGAAGGTAATGGATGCCAGCGTCTGGTTTTCAGGCTCGATATTGACGCCTTCCTTGGCTTCCACCGCCTGATGCAGGCCATCGGACCAGCGGCGGCCATCCATCATGCGGCCAGTGAACTCATCGATGATGACGACCTTGCCGTCCTTCACGATATAGTCAATATCGCGGCGAAACATCACATTCGCCCGCAACGCCTGGTTCACATGATGAACTACGGCGGTGTTTTCGAAATCGTACAGATTTGCGCCTTGCAGCAATCCGGCGGCTTCCAGCATCCGCTCGATCTTTTCCGTGCCGTCTTCCGTCAGCGTGACGGTCCGCTGCTTCTCATCCTTTTCATAGTCCGCTTCATCGACCTGCTTCACGATCGCATCGACCGATATGTATAGTTCCGACTTGTCGTCCGTCGGGCCGGAGATGATGAGCGGGGTGCGCGCTTCATCGATCAGGATCGAGTCCACTTCATCCACGATGGCGTAATTGAAGGGGCGCTGCACCATGGACGCGCGATCATATTTCATATTGTCGCGCAGATAGTCGAAGCCGAGTTCATTGTTCGTGGCGTATGTGATGTCGGCATTATATGCCTCACGCCGCTGATCTTCGCTAAGGTTGGGGACGATGACGCCCGTGGTCAGCCCCAGGAAGCGATAGACCTGCCCCATCCATTCGCAGTCGCGAGACGCAAGATAGTCGTTGACGGTGACGACATGCACGCCCTTCCCTTCCAAGGCGTTGAGATAGGTCGCCAGCGTAGCGACAAGGGTCTTGCCCTCACCCGTCCGCATTTCAGCGATTTCGCCGCGATGCAGGACGATGCCGCCGATCATCTGAACATCATAATGGCGCTGGCCCAGCGTGCGCTTGGCCGCTTCCCGCACGGTCGCAAATGCTTCGGGCAACAGGGCGTCCAGCGTGACGCCCTCGGCAAGCTGTTGCCGGAACTTCACCGTCTGCGCGGCCAGTTCCTCATCACTCATGGCCGAGATCACCGGTTCGAAAGACGCTATCTGGTCAACGGCCTTTCCCATCGACTTGACGTAGCGTTCGTTGGACGATCCGAAGATGGACTTGGCGAGTGCGCCGAACATGGAAATTCCTGACCAAAAGGGAACGCACACCGCCCTGAAGGAAGCGCACGCAAACATGCGCCGCGATTTAGGGAGCGCGCGAACTTTAGTCAATCGAAGTGCAGCTTCGGAAAATGCGGAAACATATCGTCGCAAATGCCCTGCGCGTCCGAAAACTTTCATCCATATCCTGCGTTGACGGCCTTGCTGATTGCGCTAAGCGGCAAACATGACTGAACGCTCCCCTCTCGCTCCCGCGGCCTTCCCCCAACTGCCTTCCATCGCAGGGGTGACCCCGCATGTCGCCCGCGCCCGATATAAGGATTGGGACCGCTGCGATCTCACCTATGTGGAACTGGATGAGGGAACGGTCGTCGCGGGCGTCACCACGCAAAGCAAATGCCCTTCGCCGGAAGTGGAATGGTGCCGCGATGCCATTCCCTTGGGCTCGGCCCGGGCTCTGGTGGTGAACGCAGGCAATGCCAATGCCTTTACGGGGCATCGCGGCCGTGCAGCGGTGGAGGCGATGGCCGCCAAGGTCGCCAATCATCTGGGTTGCAAGCCATCCGACATATTCCTGTCTTCCACGGGCGTCATCGGCGTACCCCTGCCTGTCGAGAAGGCCGAGGCCGGACTGGAAGCCGCCTTCGCCGCGCCCGCCTGTAGCTGGGAGGATGCCGCGCTGACCATCGGCACGACGGACACCTATCCCAAGGGCGCGCATGTATCCGCATTGATCGGCGGTCAGCGGGTGGAACTGGTCGGCATCATCAAGGGGTCCGGCATGATCGCGCCCGACATGGCGACCATGCTGGGCTATATCTTCACCGATGCCGCGATCGACGCCAGCCTGTTGCAGGATATGCTGTCGACCGCCAACCGGCAGAGTTTTTCCTGCATCACGGTGGATAGCGATACTTCGACCAGCGATACAGTTCTGGCTTTCGCTACGGGTAGAGCGGGGAACCCTCCCCTTACTTCAATGGACGATCCCGGAGCGGATGCTTTCCACGCCGCGCTGACGGATCTATGCCGCCAGCTTTCCCATTTGGTCGTGCGGGATGGCGAAGGCGCGTCCAAATTTATCGAGATCACCGTCGAAGGGGCGGAAAACGACGCAAGCGCGCACCGGATCGCCCTGTCGATCGCCAATTCTCCTCTGGTCAAGACTGCGATCGCGGGGGAGGATGCGAATTGGGGGCGGATCGTCATGGCGGTGGGCAAGGCGGGCGAGCCGGCGGATCGCGACAAGCTTTCCATAAGCTTCGGCGCAACTCAGGTGGCCACTGGGGGGCTGGCGGTTGAGGATTATGACGAGGCGCCTGTCGTCGCCCACCTTAAGGGGCAGGATATTCAGGTCGGCGTCGATCTGGGGCTGGGCAACGGGCGAGCGACGGTCTGGACCTGTGACCTGACGCATGGATATATTTCCATCAACGCGGACTATCGCAGCTGATGATCGGAAAGTTGCATGCGCCTGTCGCCGCGCTCATGCGACAGGTCGCGCGCGACATCGTGATGCCGCGTTACAGGAACCTTTCCGCCGACGAGATCAGCGAGAAAGCGGCGGATGATTTCGTCACCATCGCAGACAGGGAAAGCGAACTCAGGCTCGCTGAAGGATTGGCCAAGATCCTCCCTGAAGCCTCTATCATTGGGGAGGAGGCCTGCGCGGCCGATCCCGCCATATTGGAACGCGCGGGAGAAGGGCTGAACTGGATCATCGATCCCATCGACGGAACGGGCAATTTCGCGGCGGGCAGGCCTCCCTTCGGCATCATGATCGCTTTGGCCGACGCCGGCACCACATTGGCTGGTTGGATTTTCGATCCGCTAACGTCTCGGCTCTGCCATGGCGTTCTTGGCGCAGGAAGTCATATCAACCGCGAGCGCGTCCATGCTCGGGAAAGCGCCGCGGATTTGCCGGTGGCCGCACTGGCCGTCTATTTCATGACGCCGGAAGAAAGGGCAGAAATACAGGGCCGGTCTGCGGGAAAGTTCACGCTGGTCGACATTCCCCGATGTGCCGCAGAGCAATATCCCCGGCTTGTCCTGGGTGAAAACGACATATCCGTCTTTTCCCGCACGCTTCCTTGGGATCACGCGGCGGGAACGCTTTTTCTTAATGAAGCTGGAGGATGCTGCCAGCGGCTCGACGGATCGCCTTATAAAGTGGGAGATCAAAGGCGCGGGCTGTTGGGCGCATCATCGCCCCGCCTCTGGGATATGGCGGCAAAACTTCTCTTTCGGTGATCGCGAACGGCGGCGCACCCAGGTCAGGAGGGAGAGCATTCCCACCGGAATGAAACGGCTCTCCCCCTCCGTTTAAGGATTTAAAGGACGCTTTCGATCCAGCCCTTGAGCGCACCCTTCGGCGCTGCGCCCACTTTGGTCGCTGTCGCCTCGCCATTTTTGAACAGGATCATGGTGGGGATGCCGCGCACGCCGTAACGGCCCGGAGCATCCGGATTTTCATCGATATTGATCTTGGCGATCGTCACCTTGTCCGCCAGTTCGTCCGAAATTTCTTCCAGAGCCGGGCCGATCATCTTGCATGGCCCGCACCATTCCGCCCAGAAATCGACGAGGACGGGCTTATCCGACGACAATACGTCATTCTGGAAACTCGTATCGGTTATCGCCTTAGTGGCCATTTTAGGATTCTCCTTGAATTTGTCAGTAATCTAAGGTGGCGATGGCATCGGCTCAACGGGTCGCGTCACAAATTGTCCTGTGCCGCCGCAAAGCCGGGCTTGTTTGCCTCCAACAGGTCTTGCGGCAGGGATATGAGGCGCGGCGCATTCGTATAAAGCAGGCCGGCTTCAATAGTCCGCTTGGGGAAAATCACCCGTAATGCCGAAACATAGGCGGCCATTTGCCGGATATGGGCCACAGGCACCTCCTCCACGGCCAGCGGCGCGATGCGGCCGGTCTTGAAATCGACGACCTGAATGAGATCGTCACTGATGCACAGCCGATCCACCGTGCCTGCGATAACCGCTTCGCCGACCACGGCGGCGATAGGCGCTTCGGCCAGAGAGCCGGGCCCGAACAGCGCGGAAAAACCCGGCATTTCTATAACGGCAAGCGCATGGTCCACAATTTCCCGCCGCATCGAAGCATCTGCGACGCCCTGCTGCTCCAGCCAGCGTTCCGCGCTTTCGCGGCGGCGGGCCGGAGCGATATCGGGCAACTGCTCGAACAACGCATGCAGCCAGCGCCCCCGTTCCGCCGCCGCGCGCATCCCAAGGCTGGGAGGGGGATAGGGCGCGTCGTCCTCCACCGAGGCTGAAGGGGCCAGCGGGCGTGGCGGCCGCGCCTCGATCGGAGCGGGTCGGTTCAGCCAGGCCGGTTTGTCCACAATGGCTTTTTCTTCGGCATGGATCGGCTGCAACGGCTTTGGCACCAATGTTTCCATGCCACGCCAACGCCGTCTTGCGCCCCATAGCGGATCGGCTTCCCACTCCGCATCCAGTGAGATCAGGGCATTCTCCACCGCGCCAAACCAGCTTTCGGCTTTCACCTCCCCTTTGGCGCGAGGCCCCAACGATCCGGCTACCACCAGCTTTTCCTCTGCACGAGTCAGGGCGACATAAAGCAGCCGCCAATGCTCCTCCCTGTCCGCATTCGCAGCCTCTTCGGCAACCTGTCCTATCGATCCTCGCCTTTCCTCCTTCCGGGGCGGAAGGATGGGCAATCCATTCCATTCCAGCGCATCCGCCCGATGACCGGCATCGGGATCAAGGCAAGCGTCCGCAAGGATGACAATGGGGGCCTGCAATCCTTTTGCCCCGTGCACGGTCAGCAAACGCAGGGCGTCGCCCTGCGCGGCGGCGTCACGAACGATTTCTACTTCGCCCCGATCGAACCAGTCGATGAACCGCTGAAGCGAAGGATAATCGTCAATCTCGAAGGCCAGCGCCGCATTCAGCAATTCCTCGATGGGGTCGACGGCTTCGGGCCCCAGCCGCTCGATCAGGCGCCGCCGTCCGTCCATCGAACCGGAAAGAATGGCTTCCAGATAGCGATAGGGCGTCGTGAAATCCGCCGTGGCCAGCAGGTCGCGCAACGGCCGGACCAAATCCTCGTCCAGCGTGGCGGTCAGATGGCGCCACAATCCGGTTTTACGGTCCCGGCCGATCAGCCGCGTCATCAACTCATCCTGGCTCCATCCGATCAATGGAGAAACGAGCAGGGCTGCCAGATTCAATTCGTCTTCAGGCTGCACGGCAAAGCGCAGCGCCGCCAGCAAATCGCGCACGGCCAGCGGCGCGTTGAGACGCAGCCTGTCTATCCCCGCGACCGCGACCTGTTCTTCATATAACCGCGCGACGATCAGGCGAGCCAGCTCGCTGCGACGGCGGACGAGTATCATGATGTCGCCGGGACGCACCGGCCTGCCTTTGCTTTCCAGCATCAAGCCTTCGTCCAGCCATTGCCGGATCTGACGGGCGATCCGGCCTGCAAGCACGCGCTCCTGATCGGCAGCCCAATCCTCCTCCCCTTCCGCATCCTCGTTCAGGCCCGCGACGATCGGTTTCCAGAGCAGGACTTCGCCGGGAAAGCGATTGGCGCTGATATGGCGGACATCCTGATCCTCCAGCCCGAGCCGGTCGGCCCGCAAAGTGGCGATCATGCTATCCACCACCTCCAATATGGCTGGCGTGGACCGGAAACTGCGGTCGAGCGATAGCGTATGGAAGGGATGCGCCACATCCGTCGCATGTCTCTGGAAAGCCTTCTGGGCCGCGGCAAAGGCGACAGGGCTGGTGCCCTGAAAGCCGAAGATCGCTTGCTTGAAATCGCCGACCGTAAAGAGGGTTCTAACCCTGTCCCCCTTCGCGCCTTCGCCCGCGAAAAATTCCGAAGTCAGCGCACCTATGATCTGCCATTGGCTGACATTGGTGTCCTGCGCTTCATCGACCAATATGTGATCGAGGCGCTGGTCCAGCTTGTAACGTATCCAATCCGCAATCCCGTCCTGTTGCAGGAGGGTAGCGGTGCGGGCGATCAGATCGTCGAAATCGACCGCGCCCGCCATTTCCTTCGCCCGGGCATAGGCGCGAGCATAGGCGCGGCCAGCGTGCAACGCGCTGACAAGCAATTTCGCATAATCGGCGAGCAGCTTGACGCCGATCAATTCCGCGCAACGCTCGCGCATTGGCGCGGTCATCTCCAGATAGCCATCGACCGGAGGAACCCAGCCCTTGGCGGAGATGAGATCGCCGTCCGCCTTGGCCCATGCGGTATGCAGATCGTGCAACGACGCGGCGCGCTCCAGCGGTGCAAGGGCACGCCATCGCGCAATGCGTTGGCATCGCTCCAACCCGCGCCCCGTGCCCCAATCCGCATTGGCCTGCGCGATAGCGGTCAGGGTCCGCACGTCAAAAATGGCGTCGTCGCATTGCAGCGCCAACCATTGGTCAATATCGCCGGCCGGTAGTTCAAGGGCAGCCATCAGCCAGGGGCCGATATCCTCCGGCAAGCCATTGAGAGCATCCAGACGCGCCGCGCTCCGCAGGAGAAAATGCTCCGCCCCCGCCTCTCCCAATCGCAGGCTGAGTGCCTGCAATGCGGACGTAAGGGCAACGTCTCCATTCTCGTCCGCCTCCACCGCGAGGTCGGCCAGAACTTGCCGCGCGAGGGAAGCCTGCTCCCGCTGATCGAGCGGACGGAAACCGGCCGTGAGCCCCGCTTCCAACGGAAAAGAGGTCAGCAACTGCTGGCAAAAGCCATGGATCGTCTGGATACGCAGACCGCCGCCTGTCGATTCCAGCACTTCGGCAAAGAGCCGGCGGGCGCGGTCGCGTGCCTCCGGCCCCCCATCCTCCCCCAATGCAGCCAAGTCGTTGAAGAGGTCGGGCTCTTCCATCTGCACCCATGCCGCCAGCCGGTCATGGACACGATCCGCCATTTCAGCGGCCCCGGCCTTGGTAAAGGTGAGACAGAGGATATTTTCCGGCCGCACGCCCTGAAGCAGGAGGCGAAAGACGCGGGCCGTCAGCACATGGGTCTTCCCCGTGCCCGCCGAAGCCGACAGCCAGACATGCGCGTCGGGCGCCGCCGCCAGCGCCTGCTCCCCGGCGAGCGGCTGAAGCGAGCTTACTTTCCTAACCATCGTCGCGGCCATACCATTCCTCCAGCCGCATCAACTGGTCATAGTCACCATAATTGGCCACTTCCGGATTGACCTGCGCCTCGAAGGGCGTGGTTCCGTTCAGATAATCCGCCGCGATCTGATCGAAGAGACCATGGACATAGGTAGTGAATTCGGCCGTCACAATCTTGTCCCTCTTGCCCAGCGGATCGACCGGGCTTTCCCGATAGCCGAAGGCATCGCCCTTCTTCGCCAGCGACCAATATTCAAAGCATCCCGCGACAGGGCGGCCTTCGATGCCCGGAAAGCCGCCATGTTCAGCAATCAGCCCCAACAGCCCGAGCTGGAGCGCAAATCCGGCCCGGACCTGCTTCGCGCTGGGTGGTTTGCCCGTCTTGTAATCGACGATGGCCAGCGTTCCGTCGGGCATATGGTCGATACGGTCAGCCTTTCCTGTCACGGTGATGCCACCGATTTCCGCCCTGCCCTCGCTTTCAACCGCCAGGATGGTCCGCCCTTCCGCCTTATCCCTGACCACTCCCGAAGCGATCCATCGGATGGCTTCCATCAGGCGCGGTTGCCATAGCGCGCGCAGCAAGGGATGGACTTCCGGCCGCTCGAACATCGCCTTTGCGCGGCTTTCCAGATCCGCCGGTTCAAGCGTAGCCGTTTCCGCCCAGCGTTGGAGGATTTCATGCACGGCGGTCCCCCGCCAGGCAGGCCCCGCATCGGCATCCACCGGATCGAGCCGGGCAAGCCGCAGGATGCGGCGCGCATAAAAGGCGTAAGGGTCAGCCTTCAGGCGGTCGACATCGGTAACCGGCACCAGCTTTGGCCGGATCGAGGCAGGCGGCGCGGGTCTGGGGCGCTCGGCAGGCCGGACGAAATTGGGACGGTCGATGTTCCGGGCAAGTTCGGCATAGCGATCCGCCGATTTCCATTGTGGCCCGGCCATGGCCTTGAGCCGCAGCCAGAAACGCGACGCCACCGCCGGCCCCCCGGCCCCACGCCGCGCGCGCGTGATAAGGACTTGCGGAGCGCCCAGTCCGCTCGCGAAATCATGTGCCGCCAGTCCGATGCGGCTTTCCAGTCCGGGCAATCCCAATTCCTTGCGGATGCTGGGCGCCAGCCACGGATCGGGGGTGGGCATACCCGGCCACACCCCTTCATTGAGGCCGCCCAGGATCATGAAATCGGCCTGCATCAATCGCGCTTCGATCAGGCCCAATATGGCAATGCGCGGATGGCCGCCCTGCGGCGGACGCACGGATAAGCCGGCCAGCATGTGATCCAGCACCATCGGAAGCGCGCGAATATCAGCCTGAATCGGCCCATCGCCCGCAAACGCCTCCATCTCCGCGAACAGATCGGCTGCCATGCGGCCCTGATGCCCCGACCAAACAGCATCGCGCGTCAGCAGCCCGGCCTGTTCTCGAACCGCGGAAAGTTGCGCGGAAAGATCGGGAGCGCCGGTAAAAGCCGCTTCGAGCGGAGCGAGCAAGGAACGCGCCTGCGGCCACCATGCGGCTATGCGCGCCCGCAATTCTTTCTGCCTGTCCTCGCCATCGCGAGGGGCGAGCAACAGGTCTATGCCGTTCAGGCCAGCCTGAGGCCTGGGGCCGCGCAACAGAAGGTCAAGACCTCTGACCTGTTCAAGCCAGGGCAGGCGATCGGCGCCGCGCATGACCAGCGGATGCTTCAACAGCGCCAGCAATGCGACGGGCGCGAAGCGTTCTGCGACCGCCTGTGCCATCGCGATCAACAATGTGCCCGGCGGCAAGCGGGAAAGGGCCTGACCTGCCGAATCATCCGCCTCTATGCCCCATCTTTTCAAATGAGCCGAGACACGGACCGCCAATTGCCGATCAGGCGTTACCAACGCCGCGGTTTTTCCCTCGGTCTCCAATGCTTCACGCAAGGCAATCGCGATAGCCTGCGCTTCCTCGCCCGGCGTGGCGACTTCCAACGCCTCCACACCCGCCAGCGAGCGGTCGGCCGTTTTTAGATCGCGCCAACGCGTCGTCAGGCGCGGCGGCAGCATGGCATTGGAAATGTTGCGCCCCCGCACCGCGCGCGCATCATGTTCGCTCCCCCAACGCCACTGGGCCACATCGTCGCGGGTGGCGCTCATCCGGTCGAGCAGGCATTTCAGGGCAAATTGAGGATGGGTTTCATGGCCAGCCGGAACGCGCCCCGTCACCGGGTCCGCCTCGAAGGGGCCGATGGCCTTCCAAGCGTCCTCGTCCATATTCTGATCGAGGCCCGCAAAAACGACCATGGCGTTCGGCATGATGGCGATGCGCCGCAAAAGCCCCGCAATGGCGGGCGCAGCCGTGGACACGCCCGCCGCAATGACGAAATGCCCTGGCGGATTTTCCTTCCATCGCTCCGCCACGCGATCGAACAGCCTGTTCCTTCTCTCGGCAAGATCGATGCAGCCCAGCCGCTTCAATTCCTGGGGCCAACGATGAAGGAGGATGGACAGCAGGTTCAGCGACCTTTGCCAATGGGCGGAAAGCGCTTCTGAAAGTTGAAGATCCTGAAGAGCCGCGACGGGAATCCGCTCCACCTGCATCTGGTCCAGAACTGAGCCCAGCGCCTGGGCAAGCTGAAGCGACTGCCCGACATCCAGCGGTCTGGGCGATGCTTCCTGAACCAGCCGTGCCAGGATCATCTGGCGCTGCATCATTCCGACCGAAGGAGGAATGGCATCCTGCTCGCCCAAGGGATCGAGCGCGCCGCCTATCTGTTCGCCGAGTTCCGCATCGCCCAGCGCGACCAGTCGGGGCAACAGCAATCCGCCGCCCGATTTTCGTACGAAAGCGTCACTTATCGACCGGATCGCCCGGTTGCTGGGCAACAGCACCATGCCCTGCGCCAGTTTTATCGGGTCTCCGCCGTGCTGGGCAAGGATGCCGGTGACCAGCGCATCGGAAAAGGAACGGTGCGCGGGTATGTTGAACAGCGTGAGGCGGCTGCTATCACCCATGGCTCAACATGGATTCCACGACTGGAATGGCCCGCGGCGTGCCGACATCGAACCATAATCCCTGATGGGCAATGCCATGGAGCCGTCCCGCTTCCATGGCTCGGTTCCAGAAGATGTTGGTGGAAAACACGTCGGACGGCGGATTGGCCAGCAAAGCTGGCGACATGATCTGGACTCCGGTGAAAACGAAGGGCGCGACATGGGAAGGCTTGCGACGTGTAAGCCGCCCTTTTGCATCCATATGAAAATCGCCCGGTCCGCTATGGCAATTGGCCCGGGCCAAAGGCACCAGAAGCAGCAATGCGTCCATGCGGGCGGGATCCCATATGTCCTGCATCGCACCCAGCGTTTCCTGTGGTCCGTCAATCCAGAGATTGTCGCTGTTCGCGCATATGAATGGTCTGTCACCCAACAGCGGCTTGGCCTTCATCAGCCCGCCGCCTGTTTCCAGCAAAAGGCGGCGCTCGTCGGAAATGAGGAAATCAACCTCGCCTTTGCGGGTGAGCAGATGGGCTTCAACCGTATCGGCCAGATAGTGGACGTTGACCACCACCTTGCGGATGCCCCCGGCCTCCAATCGATCCAATGCGTGATCCATCAGGGGTTTGCCTGCCACCTTCACCAATGGCTTGGGGCGTGTCGCGGTCAATGGCCGCATGCGCTTGCCAAGCCCGGCCGCCATCAGCATCGCGGTGTCGATCATGCGGGTGCGAACCCGGCCAGCGCATGGTGGCGCTTTTCCGACGGGATATTAGCGGCGAACCAGTCGGCAACCGGCTCCAGCGCAGGATGAGCCAGATCACGTTCCAGCAACGCCCACATTCGTGGCATGAACGACAGGTAGCGCGGCTTGCCGTCTCGCTTCCAGAGCCGCGTGAAAATGCCGATGATCTTTGCATTGCGCTGGGCGCCCAGCACGGCATAGGCGGCATCGAAATCGGATGGTGGGGAAGCCATCTCCCGGTAAAGAGCCAGCATTGCCGCCTCCGTCTCCGGCGAGACGTCCCGACGGGCGTCCTGCAATAGCGATACCAGATCATAGCCCGGATGTCCGGTAAGGGCGTCCTGGAAATCCAGCAGTCCTAATCCGCGCATGGAAGGGCGGTCGATCAGCATGATATTTTCCGCATGATAGTCCCGCAGGACCGTCACCGATGGGCTGGCCGACCGCTCGACCAACGGCAGAACCGCGTCCCAGGCGCGAACATAGCCCGCGCCATCCACTTCCATCTCCGCAGCGGGACAATACCACTCCGTCAGGAGGCCGGTTTCGCGTTGATACACGGCGCGGTCATAGGGAGGCAGGTTCCCGGCCGGAAGCCTGTGCAGGTCCGCCAGCAAGGCGATCGCGCGCGCATAGACCTCCTGTTCCTGATCGGGATTATCCTCCACGAATTCCTTGACCCGCAGATCACCGAAATCCTCCAACAGGACCAGCCCATCCTCCAGATCGCGGGCATAGATCGCCGGAGCCGCGAAACCCTGCCCCAACAGATGCTCCGCGATCGTGATGAAGGGACGCGGATCTTCATGCGGCGGCGGCGCATCCATCAAAACGGCCCGGCGCGCCCCATCGAGCACTCGGAAATAGCGCCGGAAGGAAGCATCGCCCGCGAGGGGGACTATCGCGGCGTCACCCCATCCCGCGCGCTTCAGAAAATCGGGGGCGGCGGCGGGTGGGATCATATCTTTGACCATCGCTCTTTCCAATCTTCGGAAAGCCGTGCTGTCAAGCGCCGACCGCCACCAGGTGCGATATCTATGTGCAGCCGCAGAGCATGGGACCATAAGGCATTGCCCAGCCTCTCAGGCCATTCGATGACGAGCAGGCTGTCCGTCAGATAATCATCCAGCCCCAGCTCCGCGATTTCGGCGGGATCATCTATGCGATAAAGATCGATATGCGTGACGGGCAGCCGCACCTCGGGAATATCATAAGGCTGAACCAGGGCGAAGCTGGGACTGGGCGCTTCTCCTTCCAACCCCAATGCTTCCAATATGCCGCGCGTCAGGGTAGTCTTGCCCGCACCCAATCCGCCTTCCAGCGCAATGACGTCGCCGATGCGGACATGGCTCGCCAACGCGGCCCCCAGCTTCAGCATGGCGTCTTCATCGGGGAGGTCGATCATCTCCTCAGCCACGGGGCAATTCCATGACCGTCATGGTGCCCTGCCCCGGTTCGGAAGCAAGCTGAAAAGAGCCGCCATGCGCTTCGATCAGTTGCTTGGCGAGGGGCAGGCCGATGCCTGCCTTTCCGCCCTGCCGCGCCTGCTCCGCTCGTGCCGCCGGGTCGAAAATCGCCGATTGGCGCTCGATCCTGATGCCGGGGCCATTGTCCGACACTACCAGCCGTGCCCTGTCCGCGTCGCCGTCTCCGTGCAGCAGGACGCGCGCGCCGTTGCCGCAATAGCTTACGGCATTTTCCAGCAGATGATCCAGCGCCTGGCCGATACGGCGGGCATCGCCCTGCACGGCGCCCAATGTGTCCTGAAGGGAAACCGCCAGGTCGATCCCCTTTGCCTTTGCCGCCAGTGCGATCCGCGCCGCGCTTTCCCGCGCCAGCGCGGTCAGGTCGACGGAAGCATGTTCGATGGAAAGCGTTCCGGCTTCCCCCTGCGTCAGGTCGAGCACATTGTCGATCATCATCCCCAGCCGGGACGTGCTTTGAAGGATGCCATCGACATAGTCCTTCGCCGTTTCGCTGAGTTCTCCGGCATAGCCTGCGCTCATCATCTCGGCGAACCCAGAAATCGTGGTGAGCGGCGTCCGCAGCTCATAGCTCATATTGGCGACAAAGGCCGTCTTGACCTTGTCCGCCTGCTCAAGAGCTTCATTGCGGTCGCGCAATATCTGTTCGACGCGGCGGCTGTCGGTCACGTCCAGCATGGTGAAGAGCGCATTGCCGTCCGGCAACGGGATCGCCGCGAATTCGAAGATATGGCCATCGGCAAACCCGACATGTCCCACGCGCTGCTTACGTTCGAGCGTGGCGGCCCGCACCAGTTCGCGAACGAGATTGACTTGCTGCGGCTTGGCGAGGCGCGACTGTACCGCCTGCATAAGATCGTCGATGCGCGGATGGGCCGCCAGCATTTCCTCCGGCAGGCCCCATGTCGTCTGGAACCGGCTGTTCCACAGAGACAGCCGCCCATCGGAGGAAAACACGCCGATCGATTCGAACAGATTGTCGAACGTCGCCGTCCGCACCCGCAGCAGCGTATCGCGCGCGCTCGACAACTGGACCTGTTCCGTCCGGTCTTCAAAAATCAGCAGCAACCCGCCGTCGGGCAGAGGCTGGGCATAGACCCGCAAATGCGTGCCATCCGCCAGCAGCCAGGTTTCCTCCAACGGATCGGGCGAAAGGAACCATTCCCGGCGCTCCCCGCGCCAGGCCGGGAAATCCCGATGTTCCGGCACGCGCCGCGCATCGCGCATCTGGTCGAGAACCCGCTCGAACAACGGGCCATCGACCAACCGATCCTGATTGAGCCCGAACAGGCTGATGAAAGGCTGGTTCCAGAAACGCAGGGCACGATCGGGCCCGAAGCGCGCGACCCCGGCCGACAGGCGATCCAGCAGATCGCGTTGCGCCGCCTCCAGCCGCCGATGTTCGACCCGCGCCTGTTCCAGTTCATGCTGGTCCATGGCGAACCCAGCAACGCCCGCGGCGCCAAGCGGCACGTCAACAACGCGCATCGTCCTGCGCTCACCATCAATCGTGGCGGGAACCATTCGCGTGACCGGGCCGCCTTCCGCCATGGCTTCGGCGGCGGCGCTCTGCGGCGTAATCCCGCCGACAGTTTCCACCAGTTCCGTGCCGCTTTCGATAATTTCCCGGGCGCTGCTCCCGTCGACGGCATGGACATAGGCCGAGTTAACAAGGCTGAGGCGCATGTCCGCCGTGCGGTGCCACATGGGGAATGGCGCGGCCTCCACCAGTCCGGCCATGGCCTGCAAAGCATCACGAAGCTGTTCGACCGTGCCTTTCAGCGTTTCGATTTCAGCTTGGCTGTCGGTCGCGTCGAATATCCACAAGACGACCCCGCCGTTCGACGCCAGCATAGGGCCTGCCGGAGCGCCCCGGACGAGCAACAGCCGCGCTGAACCCACGCCCCGAATCGGCAGTGCAAAACTCTTCCCCGCTCTTTGGGCGGCCGCGATTTCCCGGCCCAATGCCGCGGCGTCATCCGATTCCAATCCGCCATCTTCCGCGATCAATTCGGACAGGAAAGCGGGAACCCGGTCCTTGCCAAGCCATTTCGCCAGCCGGTCGGATGCTTCCAGATGACCGTCGGCATGAATGATGACAGGGGCTGCCGGGGCGGAACCCAGCAATATGGACAGGCGATCGAACTGCCCCTGCGCCTGCGTCCCTTCGCGGCGCATGCGGTAGCCGTTCATGAGCGCCCATATCGCCGCCGCCAGCCAAATGGCCAGCACAATGCCCAGCAGGACGGCGGCAAGCGGGGTTATTGGCGTCATTGCGCCGTCTTCACCGTTATGTCGACGTGGGAACCCCAGCTCATGATCGTCATGGGACTATCCCAACTCGCAGGCAGGGTGAAGCGGCTGGCAGAAAGTTTTTATGGTCCGCCATGGGACCGCAAGGAGCCGAGGGGGAAGGATCCCTTCCCCCAAAGCCTTCATCAATAACGGTAGTGGTCCGGCTTGAACGGTCCGTCGACGCCGACGCCGATATAAGCCGCCTGCTTTGTCGTCAGCTTGCTGAGCTTCACGCCCAGCTTATCGAGGTGAAGCGCCGCGACCTTTTCGTCCAGATGCTTGGGCAGGACATAGACTTCGTTCTTATATTCGTCCGCCTTGGTCCACAGTTCGATCTGCGCCAGCACCTGATTGGTGAAGCTGGACGACATCACGAAGCTGGGATGGCCCGTGGCGCAGCCGAGATTGACCAGACGGCCCTTTGCCAGGACGATGATCTTCTTGCCGTCGGCGAATTCGACTTCATCGACCTGCGGCTTGATCTCGGTCCACTTCATGTTGCTGAGGCCCGCAATCTGGATCTCGCTGTCGAAATGGCCGATGTTGCAGACGATCGCCATATTCTTCATCGCGCGCATGTGATCGACGGTGATGACGTCGGCATTGCCGGTCGCGGTAACGAAGATGTCGGCGCGGGTCGCCGCTTCTTCCATCGTCACGACTTCATAGCCCTCCATCGCCGCCTGAAGCGCGCAGATCGGATCGACTTCCGTCACCAGCACGCGGGCGCCGCCATTGCGTAGCGAAGCGGCGCTGCCCTTACCCACGTCGCCGAAACCGGCAACCACGGCGACCTTGCCCGCCAGCATCACATCGGTGGCGCGGCGGATCGCATCGACCAGCGATTCCTTGCAGCCATAAAGGTTGTCAAACTTCGACTTGGTGACGCTGTCGTTCACGTTGATCGCCGGGAAAGGCAGCTTGCCCTTCTTCGCCAGTTCATAAAGGCGGTGGACGCCGGTGGTGGTTTCCTCCGACACGCCCTTGATCGCCTTGACGGTCTGCGTCAGATAGCCCGGACGTTCGGCAAGGAAACGCTTCAGCGTCGCGACGAAGATTTCCTCTTCCTCATTGGTCGGCGTGAACAATTCTTCCCCGGCCTCGACCCGCGCACCCCACAGCGCGAACATGGTGGCGTCGCCGCCGTCGTCCAGGATCATGTTGCAGGTCGTGTCGCCCCAATCGAAGATGCGGATGACATAGTCCCAATATTCCTCCAGCGTCTCGCCTTTTACGGCAAAGACGGGGATGCCCTTTGCCGCGATGGCGGCGGCGGCGTGGTCCTGAGTCGAGAAGATATTGCACGAAGCCCAACGGATTTCCGCGCCCAGCTCCGCCAGCGTCTCGATCAACACGGCGGTCTGGATCGTCATGTGCAGCGATCCAGTAATGCGCGCGCCCTTGAGCGGCTTGGCTGCGCCGAATTCCTCACGCAGCGCCATCAAGCCGGGCATTTCGGTTTCGGCGATCTCGATTTCCTTGCGGCCGAAATCGGCAAGGCTGATGTCGCGGATCACATAATCCTGCGCTTGAGCGGCGGGAGCGGTTGCCAAGGGAAGTCTCCATCGAACTAGAATTGCCGACGCCTCAAGCGCCGAGGATAGGGCCGCTTTATCAATCGAAGCGAACCATGGCAACTCGATATAAACTTTTCTTTATGTAGGTGTGGACATCAGGCCGATCCCGCGCCGCTCACCAGATGGGATGCATCGATCCCGGCCGCAGCGAAGGTCGTGGACCATTTCCTATCTGCCGGGGTGTCGAACAACAGGTCCGTGTCGCCATCGGCAAGGAACCAGCTATCGCCGGTCATTTCCTTCTCCAGCTGTCCAGTCCCCCAGCCCGCATAGCCCAAAGCCACGAGATAGCGGCTCGGCCCCCTTCCCTCGGCAATGGCCTTCAATATGTCGAGCGAGCCTGACAAACCCCATTTATCTCCGACCTGGATCATCTCCTGCCCGGCCCAGTCCAGGGAATGAAGGACGAATCCTCGCCGCGGTTCCACAGGGCCACCGCGCAAAACGGGACGGTCGGGCACATCGGAAGCGTCTATCTCGAAACTTTCGAGAAGATCGCGCAGAGTGACCCCATCCATTTCCTCCCCCACGGAAATGCCGAGCGCGCCATTTTCGTCATGTACGCAAAGGGCGATTACGGAATGGTTGAAACGCCAATCCGCCATTCCGGGCAGGGCCAACAGGAACTGGCCGCCATAAAAGCGTACGTCATCCATGCACCGACTATACGCACTGTTTGCTTATTGCCAAAGCCCCTCTGTCCTGAGTTCAAGGCAAGGAACCTGAAAGATTCCGTGGCGGCCCTGCCCTTGACACCGACCGTGGGAGCGCCGACCTCCCGTTCCTCACAGGCCAGGAGAGATTGACATGACGATAGCAAAAGGCGATCGCCTTCCCGCTGCTACATTTGCGAAGATGACGGAAAACGGACCGGAGCAGGTCGATTTCGACGCATTTTTCGCCGGACGGACCGTTGCACTATTTTCGGTCCCCGGCGCCTTCACGCCCACCTGCTCCGCCAAGCATTTGCCCGGCTTCATCGCAAAGGCCGATGCGCTGAAGCAAAAAGGCGTCGATGAAGTCGCCTGCACCGCCGTCAACGACGCTTTCGTCATGGATGCATGGGGGAAATCGGCCGGCGCGCAAGGCAAGGTCACGATGCTCGCCGATGGCAACGGGGATTTCGCGAAAGCCGTGGATCTGGTCATGGACGGCAGCAAATTCGGCATGGGCACGCGCGGCCAGCGTTTTTCGATGGTGGTCCGGGATGGCGTCGTCGATCAGTTGAATGTGGAAGCACCTGGCGATTTCAAGCTCTCTTCGGCCGAACATATGCTCGAACAGCTTTGATTTCCTACGGCCATGCGCTTGCCTCCAACAGCGCGAGCGCATGGCGATGGAGCATCTGCCTTCACTCCTTCACGTCCCTCATGTAATCAAAGCCGATGACACAAAGCATTGGCCGCGCCGCCGTCACGCAACTCGACCGAATTTACAGGAAATCCATCGAAGACCTGCGTGAAGCGATACGTGTCTATGCCCGCGACGGCAGCGTGCCGGCCACCGACGGTGCTGACAAACCGCGCTTCTGCTATCCGGAACTTCGGATCATCCACAATGGCGATTCCGACGCGCCTCCGCCCGGACGATCCTTTGCCCGGTTGTCGAAGCCGGGACGCTATGTCACCACTATCACCCGCCCCTCCATGTTCGCCGATTATCTCGCCGAACAGATCGATCTTCTGGTCCGCGACTATGGCGTAGAGGTGAACATCGGCCTTAGCGATCAGCAGATCCCTTTCCCCTATGTGCTCGACGGCCTCGACATCAGCGCGCTGGACGGCATCCCGCCGACGGAACTGGCGCGCTATTTCCCCGCGACCGAACTGGCCGAAATCGGGGATGAAATCGCTGACGGCCTGTTTGCGCCTGATGCGGAAGGGGATCGCCCGCTTGCCCTGTTCGACGGCCTGCGGACGGACTTTTCTCTAGCGCGCCTGAAGCATTATACGGGCACGCCGCCTGAGCATGTCCAACGATACATCCTGTTCACCAACTATCATCGCTATGTGGATGAATTCGTCGCATGGGCCTGCGAAGAAATGCAGCGGCCCGACAGCCGCTTCACCGCTCTTTCGGGAGCAGGCAGCGTCTATGTAACCCCGGAAACGGCTGACCCGGCCCGAATGATAGCCGACAGCGCCTGGCGCAAGCATCAAATGCCCGCTTATCACCTCATCGCTCCCGACCGCAGCGGGATCACCTTGGTCAATATCGGCGTGGGTCCGTCCAACGCCAAGACGATCTGCGATCATCTCGCGGTTCTGCGCCCGGAAGCGTGGCTGATGATCGGCCATTGCGGCGGATTGCGTCCCAGTCAGCGGATCGGCGATTATGTGCTCGCCCACGCCTATCTTCGCGACGATCATGTGCTGGACGATATGCTGCCGCCCGAAATTCCCGTTCCTGCCATTGCCGAAGTGCAGGTCGCCCTCGCAAAAGCCGCAGAAACCGTCTTGGGAGGCGGAAAGCCTGAGGACTTCAAGCGCCGCCTTCGCACCGGAACGGTTGTGACCACCGATGATCGCAATTGGGAATTGCGTTATTCCCATTCCGCCCTGCGCTTCAGCCTTTCGCGCGCGGTCGGGATAGATATGGAATCGGCGACCATCGCAGCACAGGGATATCGGTTTCGCGTGCCCTATGGAACTTTGCTCTGCGTTTCCGACAAGCCTATCCATGGTGAGCTGAAACTGCCCGGTCAGGCCAATCGCTTCTATGAAGAGGCGATTGCAGGACATTTGCGTGTGGGCATAGAAACCTGTGAACTGTTGCGTCAGGAAGGCCCCCGGCTGCACAGCCGCAAATTGAGAGCCTTTAACGAGCCGCCCTTCCGTTGATCGGAGTTAGGCGGCTGCACGCCAGATGCGGACCCGATCCTTGCCGTCCTTCTTGGCCCGATAGAGCGCGCTATCGGCGCGCGCGACCATATCGTCCAGGCATTCGTCCTTTTCATGCAGGTCCGCGATACCAAAGCTGGCCTGCAATTTCACCTGCGGCGCTTGCGGCAATGCCATGCAGCCAATCTCCATGCGAATGCGCTCCATGACGTCAGCGGCCGAGGTGGAATCGCTGTCCACCAGAAGTAACCCGAATTCGTCGCCACCCAGGCGGCCCACAATATCCCCTCGCCGGATCGTCGCTGTCACCAGTTGGACGAAACTCCGCAGGGCCGCGTCGCCCGCAATATGACCATGGTTGTCATTCAGCGCCTTGAAGCTGTCCAAATCGCAAATGACCAGTGTCAGCGGACGACCATGCCGCTTGGCATTGGCAATTGCGCGCGCGGTAGCTTCCTCCAGGCCCAGGCGGTTGAGCGCATCGGTCAGCACATCGCGCTGCATCCTGAGGCGTAGTTCATGGGCCAGGTCCCCCGCGACGACGAGCACGGCCGAAACGCAGGTGCCTACGTAGATTGATGGTAAGCCTAATGCCATGATCACCCGATAGCTGTCCATGGCGTCTTGCTGTCCTCCCCAGTTCAGGCCCGCGCTGGCCGCCAGACAAGCTTCAAAGACAGCGAACAGCAACAGCAGGGCGAAGAAAGCCATTTCCGGCGCGCTGAAGCGGCGGCCCCGTGGCCACAGCGCGGCAGCCGAGCTCAGCATCATGATGCCCGCATATCCGGGGATCGCCATGCCCTGTAGCGGTCCATTTCTTGTCAAAGCCGCATAAACCCCCGCGATCGCACACGGGATGACCGGCGCAAGCAGCCACCGCCAGGGAACTGCTCTCCCCGCTCGCTGCCGAACGCCGATAAAGGTGAAGGTGGCGCTGGCCATGATTGCCAGCGCCGCCATACTGATCAACAATGGGCTGTCAAAATACAGTCCAGCGCCGTTCAGCGCCCATTGAACGACCGATATGCAATAAGCGATCGCCCAGCTTCGCACATGGTGATGGCGACCGAATTGCGTCCAGGCGATCCCCATAGCGATTGCCATAATCGCACTGGTGAAGAAAAGCAGGGCAAGGAGAATGATGGCAGGGTTCACAGGCCCTACCCATTAATGCCTTTACTTTATGATTACCAGCCGCAAGACTTTCCTTTATTTTGTTCCTGCAGCCATTTCTGCAAAGGCGCAAAATAAGCGAGCAACGCTTTGCCTGATATATCCCGCTGACCGGTGAAAGCCTGCAACGCATCCGGCCATGGCTTGGAAGCCCCCATTTCGAGCATAGTGTTAAGTTTCTGCCCTACTGCCTTGTTTCCATAAAAAGAACAGCGATGGAGCGGCCCTTTCCATCCGGCTTGCCTGCACGCTGCTTCATAGAATTGGAACTGAAGGACGCGCGCCAGGAAATACCGTGTATAGGGCGTATTGCCGGGGATATGAAATTTGGCGCCCGGATCGAACGCCGTCTCATCGCGGGACACCGGCGGGACGATGCCCTGATACTGGCGGCGCAGATCGTTCCACGCCTGTTCATAATGATCCGGCGCGATGGTCCCGTCGAACACGCCCCAGCGCCACTTGTCGATCAGCAGGCCAAAGGGCAGGAAGGCTACCTTGTCCATCGCCTGCCGCAGCAGCAGCCCCATATCCTTGTCCGCGCCCGGCACCTTTGTTGCATCGAGCAGCCCGATCTTCACCAGATAATCCGGCGTGATCGACAGCGCGACGAAATCCCCGATCGCCTCATGGAAGCCGTCATTGGCGCCATCCAGATACAGGTAAGGATGGTTCTGATAGGCGCGCTGATAATAGTTATGGCCCAGTTCATGATGGATAGTCACGAAATCGTCGCTGTTGACCTTCGTGCACATCTTGATCCGGATGTCGTCCTTATTATCGAGATCCCATGCCGAAGCATGACACACCACGTCGCGGTCCCGCGGCTTCGCGATCTGCGAGCGGTCCCAGAATGTCTGCGGCAGCGGCTTGAATCCCAGCGAACTGTAAAAGCCTTCGCCCGCCTTCACCATCTTTATCGGATCATATCCCCTGGCCGTCAGCAAATCGCCAATGTCATAGCCAAGGTCGCCAATGCCCTCGGGCGCAACAATGTCATAGATATTGCCCCATTCCTGCGCCCACATATTGCCCAATAGGTCGGCGCGGATCGGCCCGTTGTCGGGCTGCACCGGATCACCATATTTCTCGTTGAGCTTGGTGCGGGTGTAGCAATGCAGATCGTCATAGAGCGGCTTCACTTCCGCCCATATCCTGTCGGTCAGCTTGGCGAAATCATCGGCCGGCATGTCATATTTGGATCGCCACATAGCTCCCGTATCGGCAAAGCCCAGTTCTTTCGCTCCGGCATTGGCGATGGAAACCAGCTTCGTATAATCCTGCCGCATCGGCGCGCCGACATTGTCGTGCCAACTCACCCACATTTCCTTGAGTTCATCGGGGTTGCGACTGGTGCCCATGGCGGCTTCGATATCGCTGCCGTTGATGGGCTGGCCGCGTAAAGTCCCCTTCCCCTTGCCATAAGCCGATTGCAGGCTGGTCGCGAGGCTGTTCAACTCATCCGCTGCCCCCGGCGTCGTCGGCGCGGGCAATGTCAGCGCGGTTCGCAGCATCAGCAGTCGCCGCTTCGTTTCCGCGCTCAGTCCCGGCGCGTCCGCGAATTTCGCCGCCTCCAGCGCATAGTCCACTGTCATTCGCGTGCGGATCGCCCCGAAATAAGCGGCCAGCGCGTCGCTGTCGTCATTGATGTAGGTGGCATTGATCCAGTCCGCATGGTTTTGAACCAATGACTGGTCGAACATCGCCTTTTCCGCCTTTTCGAGGAAAGCGTTGGCGTTGGTGGCCGGAGGCGTCGTCTCCTGCTGGGCCACGGCCGGGGAAACGATGAGCGCGGCCGAAAGCGCGGCCATGGAAGCAAGCATTTTCATGGAAACAGCCCCTTGCAGATGTCTCTATGGGGCCAACGTGACTTAGCGAAGCGATACAGTCAAGCGGACAGGAAATCCGTCATGGCCTGTCCTAGTTCCTTACGCGTGACGGCATTCATATGATTGCCGGGAATCTCGATATAACGTCCGTCCGGCAACGCTTCGGCCAAAGCTAAGGCATTGCCATTATCCCGATCTTCCTGGCCGCAGATGACGGCGGTGGGCTGGACAATGGAAGCCAACGCCTCCCGCTCCGTATCCACGAAAGTTTTCAATATGTGCAGCAGAGCGACCGGATCGCCCTTGGTCGTCTTGAGGAAGGCTTCGGTCATCCATTCGGATGTGCCACGCTCGAACGTGCCGAGATTGGTGAGCACATTGCGGTAATAGCCACCCTTGCCATGGGTATCGACCAGTCCTTCCACGCCCATGCCCGCCACGATCAGGCGGCGCGGCGCGGCTCCGTTCACCACCATGCGAACCGCGGTGCGCGCGCCCAGCGAGTAGCCGCCCAGATCAAAATCGGTAAGGCCCAGCTGCTCCACCAGGGCAAAACCGTCCTGCATCAGGGCATCGGCGGGATAGGCCTCGACGTCGTGGGGTTTTCCGCTTTCGCCATGCCCTCGCAGGTCCGGCATGATGACGCGGAAGCCATGCTCCACCAGCTTCGCCGCGTGGCCATAGCGTATCCAATTGGTATAGGCGTTGGAAAAATAACCGTGGATCAGCACCACGTCGCGTCCTTCGCCCATTACATGCACAGCAATGGGCAGGCCATCGAAACCCTTGATCTCCAACGTTTCGATTCCCGCTTCATTCACGGCCTGCATCCTTCATGACGGTGGCAGCAAAAGGAAGGGCGCTCCGTGTCGAGAAAGCGACCGCCATCCCCGCACGGCCCTTAAAGCACATATTTGCTGAGATCCGTGTCCCGCGCGATGCTGCTCAATTGCCCTTCGACATAGGCTTGATTGATGACCAGCGTTTCGCCCTGCCGGTCCTCCGCTTCAAAGCTCACATCTTCCAGTAGCTTTTCCATGACCGTCTGCAAACGGCGCGCTCCGATATTCTCCACTTCGCCGTTTACTTCCGCCGCGATGCGCGCGACGGCGCGTATGCCATCGGGGGTCAGATCGATGGTGACGCCTTCCGTCGCCAGCAGCGCCCGATACTGCGCCGCGAGGCTGGCCTTCGTGTCCGACAGGATCGCCACGAAGTCATCCTCGGTCAACGCCTTCAATTCCACGCGGATTGGCAAACGCCCCTGCAATTCGGGCAGAAGGTCGCTGGGCTTTGCCACATGGAAGGCACCCGATGCGATGAAGAGGATATGATCGGTCTTGAGCGGCCCATATTTGGTCGAAACCGTGGTGCCTTCGATCAGTGGCAGCAGGTCGCGTTGCACGCCTTCGCGGCTTACCGATCCGCCCCGCACGTCACTGACGGCGATCTTGTCGATCTCGTCGAGGAAAACGATACCATTCTGCTCCGCGCTCGCAATGGCGACGCGAGCGACATCGTCCTGATCGAGCCTCTTGTCCTGTTCTTCCTCGACCAACTTGTCCCAGGCGTCGGCAACGCGCATTTTGCGGCGCTTCTTCTGCTGCTGGCCAAACGCCTTCGACATCATGTCGGACAGGTTTATCATGCCGACCTGACCACCCATGCCGGGGATTTCCATGGGCATGGAGGGAGCCTCGGCGACTTCCACTTCCACCTCCACATCATTCATCTGGTGGCTTTCGATCCGCTGACGGAAGGACAGACGCGTGGCTTCGCTGGCTTCCTTGCCGGTGAGCGCGTCCAGCAACCGCTGCATCGCCGCCTCCGACGCCGCCTCCCGCACGGCTTCCCTGCGGCGGTCGCGTTCCAGGCGCACCGCTTCCTCGACCAGATCGCGCACGATCTGCTCGACGTCGCGCCCGACATAGCCGACCTCGGTGAACTTCGTCGCCTCCACCTTGACGAAGGGCGCATCGGCCAGCTTCGCGAGGCGTCGGCTGATCTCCGTCTTGCCGCAGCCGGTGGGGCCGATCATCAGGATGTTCTTGGGCGTCACTTCATCACGCAGGTCAGCGGGCAGGCGCTGGCGTCGCCAGCGGTTACGCAGCGCCACGGCGACTGCGCGCTTGGCGTCCGCCTGTCCGATGATATGCGCGTCGAGCGCCGAAACAATGGCTTTGGGGGTAAGGTTGTCGTTCATGATCGTGTCTTGAAATCCGCAGAAAGACAGGGCGGCAAGCGTCAGGTTGCGCTCGCCAGTTCTTCGATGGTCAATTGGTCGTTGGTGTAGACGCAGATGTCGGCGGCAACCGCCATTGCCTTGCGGGCAAGGACTTCGGCGTCCTCCTCATAATCCACCAGCGCCCGCGCCGCCGCCAGAGCGTAATTCCCGCCCGACCCGATCGCCGCCACGCCGTTCAATGGTTCCAGCACGTCGCCATTACCCGTCAGGATCAAAGTGACATCCTTGTCCGCGACGATCATCATCGCTTCGAGGTTACGAAGATATTTATCCGTCCGCCAATCCTTCGCCAGTTCGACGGCCGCGCGCATAAGCTGGCCGTTATGCCGCTCCAGTTTCGCCTCCAACCGCTCGAACAGGGTGAAGGCATCCGCCGTGGCTCCGGCAAAGCCGCCGATCACCGACCCGTCATGCAAGCGGCGGACCTTGCGGGCATTGGGCTTCATCACCGTCTGGCCCATGGAAACCTGTCCGTCGCCGGCCACGACGACTTTGCCATTCTTGCGGACGGACATGATGGTGGTGCCATGCCAGACCGGCATGGAATGACTGCATTGGTCGTTCATGGCCCGGCATATGGGATGAAGAACGCAGCCATGCAAGCATCGCCCGGCAGTCGTCCAATTGTGTCATTTTGGAGACGATCCCCCGCGGGCCACTGGAACAAGCCCTGCGACTCTGGCATTGTGCATCGCAGCAACACGGAAAGGACGTGCATGTCCCTCAAGGCCAGAGCTCGTGAAAAGGTCGAGCGCGCGGGAATTTCCAACTATTCCTTCGACCAGGATGTGCTGGTGATGTGCGGCAATCGCTACACTGTCGAATCATGCGACTGCGGGGAACCCGATTGCGATGGCGTCCGCTTGCTCAAGGACGCGCCCGTCGCCGGCCGCGTCCTTCAATAAGTCAGGGAATGATCCGACATCCCGTCCCGGTCAGTTGATGACCTTTTCACCAGCTCTGCCGACGGATTCGATATCCCGGCCAGCCCCCTTGACCGTATTGCAGGCGGCCAGGGCGGAAAGAAGAAGCCCGGCAATCACAAGGGCAGCGGTTTGGCGCATGGAATAAGCACTCCTTTTCGATAACGGACCGACTATAGCGCCGAGAAGCGCGAGGCATAAACCCATTTTGTGAATTTGCCCCGTCGCACCTGCTTGACAGGCTGCGCCACGGATGCCAATGGCCCACCTCCCTCAGCGGGCGCGTAGCTCAGCGGTAGAGCACACCCTTCACACGGGTGGGGTCACAGGTTCAATCCCTGTCGCGCCCACCATGGCCTTGCCGCCATGGCTGGACATAATATTTCCCGGCATTGATCTTTTCATCCAACGCACGCTAATTCTGTGCGCCTGATCTGGCGGCCGCGCGAGGGCGCCAAGGCGAAAGGATGACGATGCCCTCCAAACTCTCCCGCTCTACCGCGCTCGTGGCCCTGTTGACTGTTCCGGCTCTCCCGGCCATGGCGCAGGAAAAGCTGACGCTGGAGCGGGTTTTCGCCAGCCCGGACCTTTCCGGCCCCCAGCCCCGCGCGCTGAAACTTTCCCCTGACGGAAAGCTCGTCACCCTGCTCAAGCCCCGTGAAAACGAGAAGGATCGCCTCGATCTCTGGGCTGTCGATACGGCCACGGGCGCGCAGCGGATGCTGGTCGATTCGAAGAAGGCCGGAACCGGAGCAGATCTTTCCGAAGCCGAAAAGATGCAGCGGGAACGCGACCGCTCCGTTGCGGGCAGCTCCGGCATAGCGACCTATGACTGGGCGCCTGATGGCAGGAATATCCTGGTCCCTGTGGATGGCGATCTCTACCTTGCCGCACTGGACGGAAAAGTCACCCGCCTCACCGACACGCCCGAAGGTGAGTTGAACGGTATCGTCAGCCCCAAGGGCGGCTATGTCTCCTATGTCCGGGAGGGTAATTTCTTCGTTCAGCCTATAGATGGCAAAGCCCGGCAGCTTACGAACGACGCCAGCGACATGCTGAGCTGGGGCGTCGCCGAATTCGTCGCGCAGGAGGAAATGGACCGCCGCACCGGCTATTGGTGGGCGCCCGATGAAGCCCGTATCGCCGTCGCCCGGGTGGATGAAAGCCCGGTCGGTATCGTCACCCGCACCGCCATCGGCGGAGAGGGCACGAAGGTCTACCAGCAACGCTACCCCGCCGCAGGCACCGCCAATGCCCTTGTCGACCTCTACATTATGAGGCCCGACGGCACCCGTCAGACTAAAGTAGACCTTGGTCCCGATCGCGACATTTATCTCGCCCGCGTGGACTGGTCGAAGGATGGCAAAACCCTCTACGTCCAGCGGGAAAACCGCGATCAGACACGCCTGGACCTCCTCGCCGTCGATCCAGGGACGGGCAAGGCGAAGGTCGTCCTCACCGAAATCGCCAAAAGCTGGATCAATCTTTCCAACAATTTCACGCCGCTAAGCGACGGCAGCTTCCTCTGGTGGTCGGAAAAGACCGGCCATGGCCATCTCTATCACATCCGTGACAGCCAATGGACGCCCCTCACCAGTGGTGGCTGGGAAGTCCGCGACATTATTGGGGTCGATGAGTCGAAAGGGCTCGTCTACTTCACCGCCAACCGCGAAACTCCGCTGGAGCAGCAGGTCTATGTCGCCCCCATCGACAAAGCGGGACCACTCCGCCAACTCACCCGGAATGGCTGGTGGAACGATGCTGTCATGGATGGCAAGGCGAGCCGGATCGTCGTCTCCCGCAGCAATACGGACCAGCCCAAGCAGGTTTATCTCGCCGACGCGAATGGCAAACAACTGCAATGGCTGGAGGAAAACGCGATCCGGGGCGAACATCCCTACGCCCCTTATCTCGCCGCCCATGCAAAGACGCGCTTCTCTACCCTGAAAGCCGGGGACGGCACCACGCTGCACATCCGCATCATGACCCCTCCGCTGGAGCCGGGCAAACGCTACCCCGTCTTCATGCTACATTATGGCGGCCCTGGCGGCGGCCGGCAGGTCACAAACCAGTGGGGCGCGCCGATTTACCAATATCTGGTGAGCAAAGGCTGGGTCGTCTTCGCCATCGACAACCGCGGCACGCCCGATCGCGGCAAGGCGTTCGAGGATCATATCTTCCGCGCCATGGGCACGGTCGAGGTGGACGATCAACTGAAAGGCGTGGAATGGCTGAAGAACCAGCCCTATGTCGACCCGCACCGGATCGCGACCTATGGTTGGTCCTATGGCGGCTATATGTCGTTGAAGTTGCTGGAAAAGGCCCCCGGCGTCTTTTCCGCCGCCATCGCGGGCGCACCGGTCACGAAGTGGGAGCTTTACGACACCCATTATACCGAACGCTATCTGGGCAAGCCGCAAGACAAGCCCAGCGCCTACCCGGCATCCGATGCGGTTGACGATTCCGTGAAAATCAAGGACCCCCTGCTCCTGATCCACGGCATGTCGGACGATAATGTCGTGTTCGACAACGCCACCGCGATCGTGGCGAAGATGCAGCGCGCAGGTATTCCGTTCGAGATGATGGCCTATCCAGGCCAGACCCATCGCGTCGGCGGTCCCGGCATCAGCGTCCACCTGTGGCGCACGATCGAGGATTTTCTAGACCGGCGCGGCGGGAAGCCGGAAAGTGCAGCCCCCTGACGACGGTCCAATCCGCATTGCGCCAACATCCTTCTCCAGAAGCTACGCTTTCGCGCAATAAACCGCATAAAGCTGGACAAATGACGCAACGACGCTATGGCGCCCACTCCGCAATTTTGCATGGAGTGGAGTGTTTAGTCATGGGTTACAAGGTCGTCGTCGTTGGTGCCACGGGCAATGTGGGCCGCGAGATGCTGACCATTCTCGCCGAACGCGAGTTCCCGATTGACGAGATCGCGGCGGTTGCTTCGCCCCGGTCGCATGGCACCGACGTTGATTTCGGTGACACTGGCAAGGCACTCAAATGCAAGAATATTGAACATTTCGACTTCGCCGGATGGGACATCGCCCTGTTCGCCGCAGGCTCCGGCCCGACGGCTGAATATGCCCCCAGGGCGGCGGCGGCGGGCTGCGTCGTGATCGACAATTCGTCGCTCTACCGCATGGACCCGGACGTGCCCCTGATCGTGCCCGAAGTGAACCCGGACGCCATCGACGGCTACAAGAAGAAGAACATCATCGCCAATCCCAACTGCTCCACCGCGCAGATGGTCGTGGCGCTCAAACCCCTGCATGACGCAGCCACGATCAAGCGTGTCGTCGTCGCCACCTATCAGTCGGTTTCCGGCGCGGGCAAGGCGGGCATGGACGAGCTGTTCGAACAGTCGCGCAACATCTTCGTCGGCGATCCGGCGGAGGCGAAGAAGTTCACCAAGCAGATCGCCTTCAACGTGATCCCGCATATCGACGTTTTCCTGGACGACGGTTCGACCAAGGAAGAATGGAAGATGGTCGCGGAAACCAAGAAGATCCTCGATCCCAAGATCAAGGTCACGGCGACTTGCGTCCGTGTCCCCGTCTTCGTGGGCCACTCCGAAGCGTTGAACATCGAGTTCGAGAAGGAAATCTCGGCCAAGGAAGCGCAGGATATCCTGCGCGAGGCGCCCGGCGTGATGCTCGTCGACAAGCGCGAGGATGGCGGTTACGTCACCCCGGTCGAGTGTGTGGGCGATTATGCCACCTTCATCAGCCGCGTACGCGAGGATTCAACCGTTGATAACGGCCTCTCGCTCTGGTGCGTCAGCGACAACCTCCGCAAGGGCGCGGCGCTCAACGCGGTGCAGATTGCGGAACTGCTAGGCCGCCGCCACCTGAAAAAGGGCTAAGGCTTTTATGTCATCCTGGCGTCGCCGTGTTGGAAGGCCTTCTTTCAACACGGCAGCCCACCGGACCACGACCGTGGCCGTCCGGCTAGCGGATATAGCTTGAGCCTCCATCGACGGGGATAGTCACGCCGGTAATGTATCTGGCGTCAGGGCTGACGATGAAGGCCACCGCGCGGCCGATATCCTCTTCGGTATCACCCACCCGCCCCAGCGGTATGGCGGCCAACATGGCCTCTGCCCGCTCCGGTTCATCCGCGAAGAAGCGTTCCACAGCCTCAGTCCGCGCTACCGGCATGATGGTGTTGACCCGAATTCCATCCGGTCCCCATTCGTTGGCAGCGGCCCGAGAGATGGCGTTGAGCGCCGCTTTTGTCGCAGCATAGATGCCACGCCGATGGGCGTTGCCGGAGATGGCTATGCCCGAGGAAACGTTCACAATCGCGCCATCGCCTTTGAGGTGTGGGTGACATAGGCGCATCAGATGAAGCGTGGCAACGGGGCCCGTCTCCCAAGCCGCCTGCACTAGCGCATCATCAATCTCCAGCAGCGTCCCATGGGGTACGATAGCGGCATTGTTAACCAGGATATTAATGCCGCCGAACCGTTCCAGGGTCGCCGCCACCAGCCGCTCCCGATCGGCTACGCGGGTGATGTCACACACTATGTCCAGCGCGACGCCTCCCCTAGCCTCGACCTCCTTTCGTACAGCACTCAAGGTTTCCGGTGTGCGGCCGCAGATGACAAGCTGAGCCCCCGCCTCGGCAAGCGACAAGGCAATGCCGCGCCCGACGCCGTGCCCCCCGCCGGTAACGATCGCAGTACGTCCACCAAGTGCCGGCATGCTTCACCTCCTGTTGCTGTCGCGCCGGATGGAGACCCCGGACACTGAAATAATGGAGCGATATGACTGGGTTGCTCATGCATCCCGCTCTATTAAGCGGTTGTGGCCCATGCATCTTCACAACGTCAAGCCTAACAAAATAACGCAGGAACGGATCAAGAAGGGTCGGCAAATAGCCGATATTCATCGCAGATGCTGAGGCGGTCTATACGACCATTTCACCATAGCCGTCGTGATTATCCGGTAAATTGGGTGAGGCGGCGATCTGCGCCATGCCTGCCTGGGCATGGCCATCGCAGCCTATGTAAAATCATATATTGCGATTCATTATTAATAGCCCTACGTGCGCCTTAGTTAAGACTGTGTCGCAATAGAAGGAGATTTCCATGCTCGCTGCTCGCTCGCTTGCCCTTTGCGGAGTCGCGCTTCTGGCCTTGTCGGCGAACGCCACCGCGCGGGCGGAAGATCAGCTCGCCGCTTTTCTTGAAAATTCAAACGACGCACAGGATAGCATCGTCGTCACTGCCGCCAATGCCGGCACGAAAACGGAAACGCCGCTCATCGAACTCCCTCAGCCAATCAAGGTTATCTCTTCCCACCAATATCTTTCGCAGGGCGCGATCAGCATCAGCGATACGGTGAAGTATGCCGCAGGCGTGCTCGCCAATCCTTATGGTCGCGACACCCGCGTCGACGGTTTCAACGTGCGTGGCATCGATGCCCTGCAGTTCCGTGACGGCATGCGCGATATCTTTTCCTATTATGCCAGCATCACATCCGACCCCTATAATTTCGACCGCGTTGAGATCGTGCGTGGTCCGGCCTCCGTGCTTTTCGGCCAGGGTTCGATCGGCGGCCTCGTCAATCTCGTCTCCAAGACGCCGGGGTTCGAGACGCGCGGTGAAATCAGCATGGTTTACGGCAGTTTCGACCGCAAAGAAGCGTTGGGTGACGTCAACGTCACACTGACCGACAATCTGGCAATCCGCGCGGTCGGCCGTGTCCGCGATGCCGATACCTATATCGATCATGTTCCCGACGACCGCGTGATGTTCGCGCCCTCGATTCGCTGGCAACCGACCCCTGACACCAACATTGTCCTGACCGGCCTCTATCAGGAAGACGACACCGGTTCGACCTCTCAATTCCTGCCGATCGTCGGCACTTTCCGCCCGAACGAGGCCTATCCTTCTGGTCGGCTCGGCCAATATGCCTTCGTCGGCAAGCCCGGCTGGGACCGCTATAATGGCCGTTCGCTTCAGGGCGGCGGCTCCATCACCCATAATTTATCGGACAATGTGCGATTGAGCCTCAAGGCGCGCTATATCGACAGCGATCTTGAATATTTCACCCATTATGCCGACAGCTACACTAATCCGCTCGATCCCTTCTCGGTCTACGGCACCGATGGCCGCACCATCGGCCTCTATGCCGACGCCAGCGACGCGCGGATGAACGTCTTCTCGACCGACAATAATCTCCAGTTCAACTTCAACACCGGTGCGAATATCGAGCATAAGCTGCTGGTCGGCATCGACTATAGCTGGAACAAGGTGGGCAAGCGCTATGCCGCGACCGAGATTGAAGTGATCGACCTCTACGATATCGATCAGGATGCGCTGAAGACCTACGATCCCAGTGGTTCTTTCACTTATGAAACGCAGAAGCAACTCGGTGTCTATGTGCAGGACCAGATCCGCTTCTTCGATCGCGTCTCGGTCGTCCTGGGCGCCCGCCGCGACCGCGTCACCGGCTCTTCGGGCCAGAAGGACAATGCCACCACCTTCCGTGCCGGCATCATCGGGGAGATCGGCGCGGGCATCTCGCCCTTCTTCAGCTATACCGAAAGCTTCCTGCCCGTGGCGGGTAATCTTCAGGGTCCCGGCGGCGTCATCGGCGATCCCTACCGGCCCCAGACCGGCACCCAGTTCGAAGCGGGCGTGAAATGGCAGCCGACACCGGCGACGCTGGTCACGGTTACGGCCTTCCACATCAAGGAACGCAACCGCGTCCTCTATCTGGCGAACAATGCCACGACTCAGTCGGGCGAACTGACGACCAAGGGTTTCGAGGTCGAGGCGAGCCACACCCTGCCCGGCAATTTCGAACTGCTGGCCAATTATGGCTACAGCAAGCTCAAGTCTGAAGTGAACACCAACCTCGACTATATGCCGCGCCACACGGCGTCGATCTGGTCGACCAAGACGTTCGGCCTCGCCGACGCGGCCCAGCTGCGCCTGGGTGGCGGCGTGGTCTATAGTGGCAAGAGCATATCGACCAGCCCGCTCTGGTCGATCGTCACCCCGTCTCGCACCACGGTTGATGCTCTGGCGGAGATCAACTGGCAGAGCTGGCGCTTTGCAATCAACGCGACCAACCTGCTCAACAACAAATATTATGCCTCTTGCCTAGCACGCGGCGACTGTTTCGTGGGTGCGCCCCGCAATGTCATGGGCACGGTCGGCTATCGCTTCTGATGCTATGCCTGATGCAATCCGTGCCTCTGCGAAATCGAAGGTACGGATTGCATGAAACGAAACGACAGGCGTCAAATTCTACGGCCAGAGAGTGGGCGCATCGACGCACATTTCTGGCTTTTCGATGTCCGATTCATCATGATGCAGCCGGCTTCGGCAAAATGATCTGAGTGCGCCAATCTATTCTGCCCACTATTTTCGGAGAGTCATCCCGCTAAGCTTCTGATTGTCAGCGGCCATAAAAAGCCGCGGCATGGAAAACAGGAGGGGATGCAGATGAATCATCGTTTTCACGTTGGCCTGGCGGCGCTCGCCACCTGTCTGGCAGGGCAACCCGCGCTGGCGCAGCAAGGTTCGCCCGCGCAATTATCCTCCGATCTCAGCGGAGACATCATCGTTACCGCCCGGCGACAATCCGAACGGTTGCAGGACGTGCCCATTTCGATCATCGCCATTGATGGCGACACCCTGAACGAGCGCAACGTCAAGACGCTGAACGACCTGCCCGCAGTGGCCGCCGGTCTGAGCGTCCAGAACACCGCGTCCAACCGCAACGACACCACCTTTTCCATCCGTGGACAAGGCCAGACATTCGGTCAGAACTCGCCAGGCGTCGTCACCTATTTTGCGGATGTGCCCGATTTCGGAAAGCAGTTCTTCGACCTGGAAAATGTGCAGGTCCTCAAGGGGCCGCAGGGCACGCTATTCGGCCGTAACACCACAGGCGGCGCCGTATTGTTCGTGCCGCGCAAGCCCGGCAATGAGTTTTCCGGTTATGTGATCGGGCGTCTTGGCTCCTATGACCGGCACGATCTGGAATTCGCGATGGGCGGTGCGCTCATTCCCGATCAGCTCATGGTTCGCTTGTCAGGACAGATTCTGCGCCGTGATGGGTTCACCAAAAACCTGTTCGACAACTCACGCACGGACAATGAACGCAAAACCTCGTTCCGGGCCAGCGTCGTTATCCAGCCTTTTGAATGGCTGGAGAACTATTTCATCTATCAATATACCCATATCAATGAGGCAGGCTCCGGCGCCGCCATCGCCGGGTTCACGCCAGCTTCTCTCAATCCGAACATTGCCCCACTCGAAGGTCAGTTGACCACCTATCTGGCGGAACAGCTTGCGCGAGGGCCGCGCACAATCAATGTCAATTTCCCAGTGGGCAATGGTCTCAAATCCAAGGGTTTCGTCAACACCACGACTGCTAAGATCAACGACAATATTTCGGTCAAGAACATCTTCAGCCGACGCTTGTTCAAGCAGAAGACCGACTATGATATCGACGGCACGCCATTGCCCATTCTGGACGTCAGCAATCCCTATCAATCCGATTTCAATATTGAACGTACCGAAGAAGTGCAACTGCACGGTGAATTCGGTATGCTGACCGGCACGATCGGCTATTATGACGAATATTTCAAGTCGCCGCCCAGCGTTGGGTTCGACACGGTGCAATATGTGCTGGTGCCTTTCGGAGGGCCGATCAGGGCCTTTGCCATCGGCAACAGCAAAAACACCAGCAAGGCGGGTTATGCACAATTCGACCTCCGTCCGACCGACGGACTGACGCTTACCGCTGGTATACGCAGAACCAAGGATTTCCGCTCTTCGACCAGTGCAACGACGCTTGTGCCCTTCCCCGGCGTTGAAATTCCGCTGGGAGGCGCAACGGTCTCAGGCACGTTCAAGGCGACGACCTGGAATCTGAACGCCCTCTATGAGATTAATCAGGATATCAACGTCTACGCATCCGTCCGGAAGGGCTATAAATCCGGCGGCTTCAATTCCACTGCGCTTAATCCCGCTGACCGTTTTTTCGCGCCAGAAACCGTTACGGATTATGAGGTCGGCCTGAAATCGCAATGGCAGCTTGGCGGGTGGCAGATCAGAGCCAATGTCGACCTGTTCTATGACGACTACAAAAACATCCAGCGTTTCGTGAACCTCAATACGACGCCGGCGTCGACCGTCACCCGGAACGCGGCGGCAGGCAAGATCAAGGGAGTTGACGTCGATCTGGTGGTCAAACCTGCCAAATGGTTCGATGTGGCTGTCAAATATACCTATCTAGATGCTAAATATGATAGCTACACCGACCCTTCGCTTGGCGACCTGAGCAATAGCCGGTTTCCTAATTCGCCCAAGCATCAGCTCAATGTCACGCCGCGCATAACATTGCCTATACCGGAAAGCCTGGGGAACGTGACAGCAACGGCGAATATTTACTATCAAAGCCTGATCGCCTTCGATCCGGTGAACCGCTTTAACGGGAATCCCATAGCGGCGCTCAGCGTTCCTGGCTCCATCGCGCCGTCCTATACCAAGATAGACCTGCGTCTCGACTGGCGGCGTATCGCCGGCAGTGGCTTCAGCGCCGCGGTGTTTGCCCGCAACGTCACCGACAAGGACTATATCGTCGGCGGCAATAATCAGCTCCCCACCCAGTTCGGGACGGTCGCCTATCTCTATGGCGAACCGCGCATGTTCGGCGTGGAAGGACGCTTTGAATTCTGATGGAAGGGCGGCGCCGCGGAAGGGGGAACTCGCGGCGCCGATCATAACGCAGTTTAGGAGATGAACATGCAAAAGATCAGTCTTTTTATTACCTCCGCCCTGGCCATCGCATCCGCGAGTGCCGTGGCGGCGGACAGTCCCCCCCCCGCCTCCGCAGAACCCAAGGCGCAATGCAGCGTCGATGCGCTCCAGAAAATCGCGCCCCAGGGCACCAACATCCTGAGCGCCGATCAACTGCAGATGCCGACGCCCTTTTGCAAGATTGCCGGAACCGCCAAGGCGACCAAGCCCGACTCCACGATCAATTTCACTCTCTCGCTGCCCACTAACGAATGGAACGGCCGCTATTATTTCATGGGTCTGGGCGGGGCGGCCGGTTTTATGCCGCCTGCCAACCCCAAGCTGCTTGGCGCGGGCTTCGCCGTAGCCGTGACGGATACGGGACATCAGGGCACGATCCTCGACTGGAGTTTTGCAAAGGATAATCCGACCGCGATGCTGGACCACGCCCATCGGGCCGGTCATGTCACCGCTGTCGCGACGCAGGCTTTGACGCGGGCCTTTTATGGCGCTCAGAAAATGTATCGTTATATGCTCGGCTGCTCGGGCGGCGGCCGGATGACCGAGCAGGCTATCGAACGCTATCCCGACGATTTCGATGGCGCTGTCGTGGGGGCGCCGGGGCTGGGATGGGACCCGTCCTGGTTCACCTGGACCACGCAGCAGATATTCCGCACGCCTAATGCCTGGGTTTCGCCCGCCAAGCTGGCGCTGATCGAGCGGATTGTCATCAAGCAATGTGCGTCACCCAATGGGCTGGTCGCAGACCCCAATAGCTGCGGCTTCGACCCGGCATCCTTGCTGTGCAAAGGAGGCGATGGCCCCAACTGCCTCACCAAGGATGAGGTAGATACCGTCAAGGCGATCGCCCTTGGCCCGCCCGCGGTATATCCCGGTCGGCCGCGCAATGGTTTTGCGCTTACCAATCCTACCGGCTGGACACAGTTCTTCATGGGCGCCACCCGGCCCGTTAAGGGTCAGGCCAATCCCTGGGCACCGTCGCCCCCGACGGCAGGCTACATCATCGCGAACAGCTTCATGCGCGATATGTTCATCCGTGACCCCAAGCTGGACGTGATCGACGGATTCAGTTTCGACAATCCAGCAGACGTCAAGCGGCTGGCCGAAGGCTATGATTGGGCGGACCTGTCCCCCCGTCATCCGGAAAAACTCTCGGCCTTCAAGGCAAAGGGCGGCAAGGTAATCTATTGGCACGGCATCGCCGACCCCGGAATCCCGGTCAGCGAGATCATCACCCATTACAACGACCTTCAACAGTCCGTCCCCGGCAGCAGCGATTTCGCACGGCTGTTTCTGGCACCGGGAACATATCACTGCGGAGGAGGCATGGGACCGCAGGACGTCCCCGACCGCGCACTTGAAAAGCTTATCGCCTGGCGTGAGCGCGACATTGCGCCCGACACTATCGTTGGCACAGGCCCCAGCGTGCCAGAGGGCTTGCCCGAGGGTATGCCTGGACGCCCGGCTCCCGATGCCATGATTTCACCGACCCGCACGGTGTTGATGTGCGCCTATCCCAAAACAGCGAAATTCAACGGACGACCGGGCGATTTCGGTTTCGATGCAGGCAATTACAGCTGCGTCGATCCCAAGTGACCAGCCCCGCAAGGAGAGGATGATGACGATGACAAGGCGGGATTTCGCAAAAGGTGCAGCGGGCGCGACCGCTGGCATATTGGCGCCGGCGGCCGTGAGCGCGGCAGTCCCTGCGGCTGGGAGTAACGATCTCCATTGGGCCACGGCAACCGACCTTCGCGATCGGATCGCGCGCAAGGATGTATCGGTGACGGAGGTTGTGCAGCACTTCCTCGACCGTGCCGACACGCTCGACAAGACGCTTCACGTCTATGCCACGCTCGATCGAGCCGGAGCGCTGGAGCAGGCCAGGGCAGCCGATGCGGCGATTGCCCGCGGCGATCGGTTGGGGGCGCTTCACGGCGTTCCCATCGCGGTCAAGGATCATATTCCGGTTGCAGGCCTTAAAGGACATCAGGCGGGCGATAAGCCTGCCGCGATATCCCGGAATGATCATTTCGGCGTCGAGCGTCTCAGAAAATCCGGTGCTATCATCATGGGCACCAACAGCATGCTCGGCGCAGGCGGCGGCGGCGCGCTGGCAGGCGAAGGCATTTTCAAACCCTTCAACTGGGACGCGGAAGCCCGCAGCCCCTGGGACACCAGCCGTGTGCCCGGCTGGTCGAGTTCCGGCGGCGCAGCAGCCGTGGCCGCCGGCATGCTGCCGGTTGCCATCGGATCGGACGGCGGCGGCTCCACCAGGCTACCGGCAGCCTATAGCGGCGTCGTGGGCATGCATCCGACCGGCGGGTTAATCCCTGAACTCGATTATACCAAGCCACGTCCGCCCGCTGGTATCACGGTCGGTCCGCTCACCCGCAGCGTCCGCGATGCTGCGCTGGTGACACAGGTGATGGCAGGCCCCGATGGCCGCGATCCCTTTTCGATCCAAACCGAGCCCGATGATTTCCTGGCAGGGATCGACAGGGGCGTGAAAGGCATGCGCTTGGCCTGGACCGACGATTTCGGTTTCACAGAGCGCTATGCCGGGCCCGAAAGCGCCCGGGTGATCGCGCTGTGCCGGGCCGAAGCCGCAAAAATGGGTTCGCTCGGCGCCAACGTCGCGGAAACGAAGGAAGTTTGGGATGACATCATGCCCAACCGCATGGCGCAGTGGCTCGCTTTCTACCCGACCGAAGGGTTGCCGCTGCCGCCGCCCGAGGTAATGCAAGCCGGTTTCGAGGCGCGCGGCCGTAACTGGGACCGCTTCCGCAAGCTGTTTGCGACGCATGACCTGATCCTTTCAGCGACATCGCAGCTCATCACCCGCCCGATTGCCGAATGGGAAGCGGGCTGGACCACCGATGGCCCCAAATATCCGGGTGGAAGCTTCATGGGTAGCTATTGCAGCCACACCGATATGTTCAACTGGCTGAAATTCCCCGCCATCTCGGTTCCCTGCGGTTTCGTCGACGGCTTTCCAGTGGGTCTACAGATTGCCGGCCCTCCGGGTAGCGAGGCGAAAATCTTTCGCGCCGCCCAGACCTATCAAGCGGCTTTCCCGCGCAATGAGCGTCCCAAGGTAAGTTAATCATGGCTGGAACTCTCGAAGCAACGACACAAGCCATCAATAGCTATGTCCCGACCGACGCCTATTTTGGCAAACCCTTCATCGACGCGGACGAGATGCGGACCGATCCATTGCCGCATCGCTATGTTCATGGCGGATTTGAGAATAGCGATACCCGGTTCGCGATCTACTTTCCCGAAAAGGATGTATATCGAGGGCGCTTTTTCCAGCCGCTAGGCGGTGGATTGGGTGGCACTGAATTCGCTTTCGTCGGACCGCTGGCAGGCGTGCTCGGCGGAGTTCCCGGTGCCTTTCGTCTGGGCGGCTATATGCTGGAATCCAATCAGGGTCATATCGGCAATGACCTTGATCAGCGCGCAGGCGACGATCCGGGCCTCTATGGCTGGCGGGCCAGCGCGGAATCGGCGCGTTTCGCCAAACATCTCGCCAAGCATCATTATGGCGAAGTGCCGCATCATGGCTATGTCTATGGCGGGAGTGGCGGCGCACGCCGATCCCCCTTGTGTCTGGAAAATGCGCCCGACATTTATGATGGCGCCCTGCCTTTCATGGGCGGCGGCCCCATCGCTCCAGGGAAAGCGGATGAGGCGATTGAAAGCGTGCAGCCCACGGGTTTCGGCGCCATGTTCAATGTTCGTCGCCTGCTCCGCAACAAGCTTGCCAAGGTCATTGATGCGACCGAACCGGGAGGCAGCGGCAATCCGTTCGAGGGGCTGAACGCGCATGAGCGGGAAGCACTGGCCGATCTATATCGTCTCGGTTTTCCCCGAGGCGCGGAATATATGATTGCCCAACCCATGGGTCAGGCCGCCATGTGGTGCTGGAACGCAGCAGTATTCGCACGTCAGGATCCTGGCTATACCCCTGATTTCTGGAGCAAGCCGGGTTATGCGGGACATGACCAGCCGCACCTTTTCGAAGGCGACCGGATTGTGCGGTTCAAGACTGGCGTGGACGAGGCCCGCACCGCGGCCGACATCGCTGCCGAGGTCCATGCTGGCGGCCCGGCGGCCATGGAGGCGAGTTCCTTCATGGCGATCATGTCCCCGCCGGACCGGCAGATTGCTATCCGGCTGGCCGAACAACCTTCCGGCTATCTTCCCGGTGCATCTGTCCGCATACTGAGCGGCGAGGCTGCCGGGCGTCAGCTTTTCGTGACGGGCGTATTCGGTGATACGCTATTGCTCGACGGCTTTGGTGCCGACGGAAATGCAAAGGCGGAAGGGGTCCGGCCGGGCGATCAGGTAGAAGTCGATAATGACGCCTATCTCGCATATTGCTATTGGCACAGGCACCATGTCATCGATGGTGAAAAGGGTTTTGACCAGGTCATCGTCGATGGTAGTCCCATGTTTCCCCAGCGGCCCCGTATCACTGTCCCCAGTCCCTTTGGCGGACATTATTCCGCGCAGTTCAAGGGCAAGCTGCTCTACATGCAGCATACGCACGACACGTCCCTATGGCCGGATCAGGCGATCCTTTATGCCGAAGGCGTTGCCCGTTACGGAATGCCCGAAAATTTCCGCCTGCAATGGGTGGAAAATGCCGAGCATATCCCCCCAGCCTTTCTGCCGCCAAGCATCGTCCCCTCTCCCACCTCACGCCTGATCGATTATTCGGGAATTATCGAACAGGGCCTGGCCGATCTCGTCGCCTGGGTCGAACGAGGGATTGCTCCGCCCGATAGCGCCTATAGCTACGCGGGCGGAAAACTCACCCTGCCAGCCGCAGCTTCCGAACGCGGCGGCATCCAGCCGGTGGTTTCCGCAAGCATAGAGGGAGCCGCACGCGCCGAAGTGGCCGTCGGCGCAGAGTTTACCATTTCAGCTATGGCTGAAGTGCCGGCCGGGCAAGGCACCATCGTGGCAGTCGAATGGGATTTCGACGGGACCGGCCGGTTCCCTGCTGCGGAAGAAAGCGTGGACGGGACGGCGGCAAGTGGAAGCTATGAGCGGCGTCACAGCTATGACAAGCCGGGCACCTATTTCGTGACTGTCCGCGTGACGGCTCATCGGCAAGGCGACGTATCTACGCCCTACTTGCGTATCCCCAATCTGGCTCGCGTGCGTGTCGTCGTCACCGGAGCGGCCGCTTAGTAACGCCCCAGTACCCGGTCGGCATAACCATGGATCGCGCAATAAACCTGGTCGGCGGCCGCAAGGTCGCCGACTGCAAGGCTTTCCAGATATTCTTCCGACCAGGCCTTCAGGCGGTCTACGTCATAAGCATTGTCCATGGCGACCTTGCCCGCCTTGCAGGCGCGATACGCCGCGAGTGATTGTTCGATCAGACTGAGTACCGGGTTGTCGATCATCCGCCATTCCATATGAATGCGTCGGACATGCCCGTTTGCGTCTGTCCAGTCCTGTTCCGCAATCATCCGCCTCAACCCCGTAAAATCGCCGGGTTCAGTACGCATCCCCATGACGTGGCGATTGAGCCGGCCGATTAGGGAGAGGATAGGCCGAAACTCGGCCGCGCCTACATCCAAACGAGTGTAGTGTTGAGTAATGCGTTCGATTGCATCCCGTGCATGCTCGAGCCTGATCTCCACGCCACGGCTCCGGCCCCTGCGGCAGATCAATACGCCGCGGGTTTCGAGCATCTGCACCGCCTGCCGCAATACCTGACGGCTCACGCCAATCCGCTCCGTGAGTTCCGCTTCCGAGCCCAGCCGTTCTTCGCCGCGCTCACGCAGGCGCCGCACTTCGTCCGCCAACAAACGGGCGACCAGAATAGCGAGACTGCCCTCGTTGAGCGCTGACGGGCGAGGCGGATCTTCCCACTGCTCCAAAATTTCGAGCGCATCCACGAAAGGCCGCAACACTCGGCTGATTTTAGAAACGCCGTTGGGTTCAGCAGCAGGTGATTTATAATCCAGCCCGCGCGTCAACAGTGCATAAGAATAACCGCTACTATAGTCCTCGCTGTCACTTGGCCCAGTCCCCGCAGCCTGACTGAGCAGCGCAACCGCATGTTCAGCTTCTTTGCGTTGCACCGATGTAATGCCGCGGATCAGAAAATATTCGGCGAGAAAGCGGGTTAAGGTTGCATGGCTCTCCTCCAGAACCATGAGTCCGCCACCGGGGCCACGCCGCATGCGGGCTATGCCCTGATCTTCCAACAACCGGACAGCGCCCAGCAGCGTTTCGCGCGCGAGTCCATATCGTCGGGCAATTTCGTCGCTGCCGCCCAGTACCTCGCCGGCGCGACGCTTCTCCGCGCGAATATCATGCTCAATCAGCCGGGCAGCGCCTTGGGCCAGCTTTTCCTGGACGGGGCGTCCCAACACCGAGGCGTAAAGCTTCGGCCAATCAAAATGCACCTGTATGCCACCCTCCGCTCAAGAATATTTGCCGCCTTTATTGGCATGATCCTTATCAGGAATAGCTCTTCTATGTCTCCTTTCTTCTGTCTGCCGCAGCTGCATCGCGGAGTGTTTTCGGCGGCGACTTGTTGACGTCAGGTCAACAGGCACAAGATGTCACGAACATCCTCCATCTCTTCCAGACGGGAAATCTGCGAAACGATGGCGTTTGCGGTATCTTTGGCGATCGGCTTACCGCCATAATTCACATGCTCATGGAAGTCGGTCAGATGCTGCTCTTCGGTCTTGGCCTTGGCGCCTATGCCCGACGGCCCGTCTGCTCCGCAGGTTAGAATGCGTCCGTCCTGGAAACGAATCTCGACCGCAACGCGTGCGGCAAGCTCGACGCGACCTTCCATCAATTCCGGGGTCAGGTGAGTATGGATGCGCTGCGCCAGCGCGCCAACCTGGGGATCGGCAACTGCTTCGTTGGTGAAATGAGCAAGCCGAACGGTTTTGCGTACAATGGCGTTGGCCACGCAATAGCGGACATTGAACTGGCCGTTGACCTGCGGATTGTCACCCAACTCGAAGCCCGATCCGACGAGGCTGCACGGCCCTTCAGCCGCCATGTGAATATCGATCCGATCGACATCCTCCGGTTCGAAGGGATGGGCCTTCAACAGATCCATGACGGCATCGGTGCTGGAGATGGTTGCGCCGCATTGAGGGCGTGTCTTGTAACCGAAATTGCGCGCGAACCACTGCTCACCCAGCCCGCCGAGCAGGAGGGAATCGTTACGCGCATCTTTGCAGAATAGATGATAATAGCCCCATATGCCGGTGAGCCAGTTTTTCGGGCCAGTGATGTTGCGTTGGGCAAGTTGGGCGCAGATGATGGAATCCTGCGACACGAAACCCTGGATGACCCGCACGGCGAGCGAGGCGTCGACATTGCTCTGGAAGCTGCTGCCTGCCTTGTTGAAAGCGAGCGCCAGCGCATTGGCCATCTGCTTTTCGGTCAGACCGAGGATGCGGCCCGCGGCAATCGTCGGCGCGAAGATCGAGCAGGCTCCGGTGGGATCGAAGCCGTCCAGCCGCGCCACATGCCCCAAGCGGATCGCGATCTCCGAACCGGCAGTCATGGCTGCGATCAGCGTGCGTCCGCTTACCCCGCCCACCCGTTCGGCCATGCCCAGCACCACGGGCACGATGCTGCTGCCGATATGCTGCCCAGGCACAGCAAAGTCACAAATGTCGAGCGCGCGCGCCATGGTGCTGTTGGCCAGTGCCGCTGCGTGAACTGGAACCTTCCCGCCGTGGAACCAGATGGAAGCCTCCGACGCGCCTCCCCATTCCATGACCTGCGCCACCACATCTTCGCACCCGTCCGCCGTCGCGCCAGCGACCGCCGTGCCGATGATCGTACGCAGCAACAATTTCATCCCGGCAACAACATCGGCGGGCAGATCTTCATAACAGAGGCTGCTCGCCCATGCTGCGATGGTCGCCTCGGGGCTCCGCCCGGAACCATTTTCGGGGCCGCCTATAAGGATTGACTCGATTGCTTGCTGCGCCCCGCTCATGGGATGTCTCTCCTGTCCGATCCGCTTTGGGACGGCTTTAGAACAGGAACCCATCTTGCGATCGAATTTTGCTGTCCTCACAGCGACAAACTATCGCGGAAAGGCTGGAAATGTATTAGGCCCGCGTTTCCGAGAAGATTTCGCCTATATCGCTAGATAGGAGGCGCGGACCGATTCCGCATCCAAGGAAAGGCCCCATGCCCCGACCGCGGGGACGAGCAAAGGCCGCTATGGTGGAGATTGTAATGAACGAAGAAGCAGCGACCAATCTGGACGAGATGGCGCATGATTTCCTGATGGTGAGCGAAACCTACAGCGGTACCGGCCCTGCCAATCCCTATCCCATGCTCGCAGAACTGCGCGAGGAGGAGCCGGTCATGGATGGTGACATCCTCGCCCGCTTCGGGGTGCCGAGCCAGGCCGACTATGCCGGCAGTGGCCGTCCGGTCATGACCGTTTTCCGCTATCCTGACGTACACGCGATCCTGCGCGATTCCACCAACTGGAAAAGCTATATCATGGCCGACGGCTTCGGCGCCGCGGTCGACAATCTCCTCCTTACCGGCATGGATGACGAAGAGCACAAGAAATATCGCGCCCTGCTGGCTCCGGCCTTTGCCATGCCGGTTATCGCCCGCCTGCAGGAAACGATGATGCGCCCCATCATTCAGCGTGAGTATACCGACAAACTCCGGCCCAAGGGGAGCGCGGACCTGGTTCGCGAACTTGCTTTGCCCTTCCCTGTGCGGGTCGTCTACGCGTTGTTTGGCTTTCCCGATGACGGGGATGGCGACACGGTCATGAAATTCGCCAGTTGGGCCTTACGCATATTGAGCGGACCACAGATCGATCCCGCCAAGCTGGCGGTTACCGGACCGGCCGCCATGGATGCCGGTCAGCAACTGTTCGATCATGTGCTGCCCATCGTCCGCGCCCGCCGGACATCGGGCGACGAGCGCGAAGACCTGATCAGCTTCATGCAGAATGTCGAACTCGAAGGCCAACGCTTCACGGACGAGGAAATTACCGGTTTCGTTCGGATGCTGCTGCTCGCGGCGGCGGAGACGACAAGCCGGAGTTTCGCGAACCTGCTGATCATGCTGTTCGAAAATCCCGAAGCGATGGAAAAAGTGCGTGCCGACCGCAGCCTGATCAACAAAGCCATTACAGAATCGATGCGCCTTGATCCGGTCGCGACCAACCTAGCCCGCATCGCGGCGCAGGACATGGAAGTGTGCGGCGTGACCGTTCCCAAGGGCACTGCGGTCACCTTGTCGATCGGAGCGGCGAACCGCGATCCGTCGACCTATGAGCGTCCGAACGACTTCTGGTTGGAAAGGCCTATGCGGCCGCTGCTCAGCTTTGGGTTCGGCCCGCACATCTGCATGGGCATGCATATCGCCCGTATGGAAATGGCAGTGGCTTTGGACCTGCTGCTCGATTTCCCAAATCTGCGGCTCGACCCTGCACATCCGCATCCGGTTATCCGTGGCATGCACATGCGCGGCGCGGACGCGGTCCACGCTATCTGGGACGCCTGATCCTTCGATCCCGGCGCGTCGCAGTGCGTGCCGGGGCAATTACCGCATCGATCCAGTGACCTCGGCTTTGCGCCGCGCTCCGCCACATGAGGCTGCCCGGGATGAACATCATCCCGGGCAGGTCATTTGCATAATCGGACATTTCAATCAGCGGAGGCAGTGATGATCCCCGCATCACTGTCAGCAAACGCCGGCGATGTTGACGAAGCACCGCCGGTGCTGCTCAGGCTCAGAACCGGAAGGTCGTGCCTACCCCCCAGGTGAAGGGCTGACCGATCCATTCGAATGCCACCCCGAGGCTGGAATAGAGATTGCTGAATGACCGGGTCGTATACTTCTTGCCGGTGATGTTCTTGGCGAAGGCGTAGACTTCCAGATCAGGTTCGTTCAGCGTGACTGAAACCCGTCCGTCGAGCAGGCCATAACCATCAATGCGACCCAACTGGTTCTGCCGGGTGAGAGCTGCGATGGTTGCAGCGGATTCCCGCGGGTCAGCCGTCGTCGTGTCAAACCACTGGCTACTGACATAGGAATAGTTCGCGTGCAGCGCCAGTTCCCCAAATCCCAGCGGAAACACCTGATTCGCACTGATGTTGACCTGTGTTTTGGGCAGCTGCGGAACATTTTCACCGCTACGATCCACGGTGCATAACGGAGCCGCCGGGTTGGCCGGGTTCGGGACGCAGTCCGCGCCCGTGCCGCCTGCGATGGCACGAGTTTCGGTGAAACTGCCCCTGCGATAGTTGCCAGCCTGCAAACTTGCATTACCGGCCAGCGTCATGCCCTCCCACGGAATCACGGTCAGTTCGAATTCGGCACCATACACGTCCTGATCGCCGGCATTCAGAAGATATTGGGTGGTGAGGCCGTTGACCACGGCGCCCGCATTACGCTGCACGCCCGTCTGCCAGGAATAGAATATCGCGATGTTGGCGCGTGCGCGGCGATCATCCGATTCCAATTTCAGGCCCAGCTCGACGTCCTTCACCTTTTCCGGATCGAAGGCTGGCGTGTTGACCGACCCGTTACGCAGGTTCCAACCACCAGCCTTGGCAGCGCCGCTGGTTTTGATATAGGCGAAGACATTGTCGTTCGCCTTGAAATCCAACCCTGCCGTCCAGGCAGGATAGTTGAATTTCGCAACCCGTCCCAAGCTGCAAGGTGGCTGGAAGTCGGGCTGGGCCACCAGTTCGGGCGCACAGACGCTGGGATTGATGCTGGTACGATTGAACGATGTAGTACCGCGCGTATCCCAGGTCCAGCGAAGACCACCCGTGAAGCTCAACCGATCCGTGATATCGTAATAGAGCTGGCCGAACACACCCGTCGATTTATTCCGCACAGCCGACCGATTCTCGGCATAGCCCTTGTTGGTGGAGGTCGGCGGTTGAAGCACTCCGAAGGTCTGAGAGAGGGATGCCTCCGAGCCCTTTTCATTGGAATAGTAACCGCCGAAAATATAGCTGAGTCGATCGGTCAGATCGCCCGAGAACTGAAGTTCCTGGGACCATTGCTTCGATCCATAATAGCTTTCCGCCGCCAGGATCTGGATCGGCGTGCCATCGAGTTCGCCCAGACCAATGGAAAAGCTGTAGCGATAGGCAGTGATCGATTTGACATTGATATCGCCCAGCCGCCCTTCGACCGTCAACGATCCACCGGATGCTGTCAGACGATCATAGCCGTTGTTCCGGCCGCTATACTTACCTTCGGTCGTGTAGTTGTTGATGAATTGCTGGTTGGCGGTGGTGTACCAGCTATCCTTGGTATGAAGATAGGCGGAGAGCGGAAACAGCGCATTGATAGCGCCGATGGCGGGGTTGGCAGTAGGCAGAAAATCCTTCAGCCCGACAAACTGTCCATGGTCCTTGATCTTGTTATAGTCGCCCGCGAGCGTGACCGACCAGTCGCTGTCCGCCGGCGCCCATTTGATCTTGCCGCGCACATATTGACTGTTGCGGTCATTGACGTCCTGTCCAGTGAAGCTGTTGCGGGCATAGCCGTTGCGATCAGTGAATTCATAGACGACGCGCATCGCGAGTTCTTCGCCCATGATCGGGACGTTGAGCGTGGCGCCTGCATTACGCAGACCATAATTGCCGATCCGACCGCGCACTTCGCCTTCGAAATCGCCCGTGGGGTCCCGGGTGATGATGTTAAGGGCACCGCCGGTCGTATTCCGGCCGAATAGCGTCCCCTGCGGTCCGCGCAATACCTCGATCCGTTGCATGTCGATAAGATCAGTCAACCCCTGCGACGGGCGCGCGATATAGACACCGTCCAGATAGGTAGCGACTGCCGGATCATTCGCTGTGCCAGGGTTAAGCGTGGCCGAACCGCGGATGGAAATATTGGCAAAGCCCGAGCCACCGGCCGAGCCGGTGGAGATGGACAGGCCTGGTGCGGTTTTCTGCAGCGCCGCCGCGTCCGTAATCTGCGCGTTCTTGATCGCTTCCGCGCCAAGCGCGGTGACTGCTACCGGGGTGGTCTGGAGATTTTCTTCCGTGCGACGCGCGGTAACGACGATATCTTCAATACCCCCTGTAACGCGATTTTGCGGTGTTTGACTGTCTTGCGCCTGCGCTGACTGGACCGCGACTACCGCGGATGACAGTAGCAAAGCGCAACGCAATATTCTTGTTCTTGCCATTACTCTCTCCCTTTGTGATTTTTCGTTATGGGCCATCCTAACAGATGCTCGGGCTTCCTCAATCCAACAAGACTGTTCCCAAAGTGACATGGCGCCGCCCCGATAGCGCAATGGAAATACTTTCCGCTTCATCCCGGACGGGTGCGTACCGGAATCTATACGGCCTTGCAGTATGCAAACGATGCGTTGCTACAGATCGCGAAAGCCGCCGACCAGGTCAGCAATTCCGCCGTCCAATGTCATTTCGGCGACCAGGGCGAGTTGAGCGATGCGACCTATAAGCGGCGACTTGAGGACCCAAAAAACTGGTGGCAGGGACGTTTGGCGATAGAAAGTCCCGATTGCACAATATGGTTGAACTTAACCTGCCTATCCCCGCCACATAATCAAAGTCATAAAATGGTCGGGGCGAGGGGCAAGCATGCCGTTGGGCCGGAAGCAGCCATTGAAAGCCGATACGACAATTGTCAGCACAGGTTTGACAGGCGGACTGATCTGGCGCTGGCGGCGTCGCAGGTTTCGTAAGCTATTCGAACCCTCAATATACGGTCTCCGTCCTAATGCGAGCGGACGGCCTGCCTGTCAGTAGCGCTGCTGCCTTGCTGGGCCTGGCAACGGGTGGCATCGACATATTCGTCATGTTGGTCACAGGCCCGTTGATCAATGGTGGCGCAACCGCTTCCCCGGATCAGGACATGGCTGCCGACGTTGGGGCTAATCTGATCGGGCCGCGTTTTTTGCGACGGCGTTCATGTTGGAATCCATCCTGATCGCGAGCAGCCTACTGCTCGCGGCCTCACTGGTCAGCATTTTTCCGTGCCAGCCCTGTATATGCTGGCACAAAATGTGTCCCCGCTATCGATGCGGGCGACTGCTGCTGCATTGATGAGCGGCGTCATTTCGTTGGCTGGCTACGGGCTGGGATCTCCAGTCATAGGCCTGATCAACGACGTGGGTCAGGTCGTGATGGCGTCGCATGGCGCCACGCAGCGGCGCGCGCGCGAGAATTGCCCTGTCGCTCAGCCTAGGGTCGTCCTGCTTGCTTCATTGTTGTGGCTTTCCATCGCACGCAACATACATGAATAGTCGCGCCTTGTGATCAGACTCGCCGATTGGGCCAAATTAGGGCATAAACCCCGATTGCTACGCGGACATGGATATTCGCGAGTAGGAGGGATGATGGGAAACGTGCAAACTACCGGACACAGCTCTGCTGACCTCATACTTTGCCAACCGGTCACGGCCTCCTATTTCCATGTCGAAAACAGCATCGTCGCCAACGGCATTCGCGCCGACATTCGTCATTTTGCGTGGGAACGATCCTGCGACGCGCAGTTTGAAGCGAACAGTCACTACCTGGATTATTCGCTGGGGCCGCGTGCACATGGAGCGCGGTTGCTGTCAGAGGGGCGGCGCAACACACCGCCCTTCGGCGAGGTGGCCTATCTGCCGATGGGATCTCAGTTTGAGGCGCGTTGCGAGCCCAGCGAATATCGGGTCCTTTGCCTCACCTTCGAAGATCTCATGGCTGAACGCATCTTTCAGAGCGAGGATCTCCCTGGTTCCCTACCGCCCTGTTTCGACGTTAAGTCTCCATGGGTTCGGCAAGGCCTTGCCCGCATTGCCAAAGAGGTCCGCAATCCGGGCTTTGCACAGGATATGTTGGTAGAAACCATCGCCTTGTCATTGATCATCGACCTGTGTCGCCATCTCCAGATGCGACCGGTTTCGGACGACATGTGCGATGGACGGATGGCGGACTGGCGCCTGCGCCGCCTTCAGGAGCGTATCGATGCCGGGTTGAACGGTCCCCTGTCCATTGTCGACCTGGCGCAAGAGTGCGGGCTGAGTTCACGGCACCTGATGCGAACCTTCAAGAACACCGTGGGGACGACCATCAGCAGCTATATTTCCGATGCGCGGATCATGCGGGCCAAACGTGAACTGGTTCAGGAGGGGGCGATGATAAAGGTCGTCGCGGGCAATTGCGGGTTCCAGAGCGCCGCTGCGTTCAGCGCCGCTTTTCGCAAGGCGACCGGGATAAGCCCGCGTCGTTTTCGACAGGAAATGTTGCACGGCGCAAGATAGCTCAGGCCTTGATCGGCCAAGACGATACGCGTTCTATTGTCACGGGAATAGCACCCATCCGCGGTTGGCCGAAGATAGGATCGAAGGCTGCCTGTGCGTCCATCAATCGGGAGGTGCACCCACCTTCACCTAGGGCATCATCCGCCTCATCAGGGTTGGTGCCGAAGCAATGTGTCATCGACAGAACCCCTGGACGCAGACGAGAATCGACCTCGACCACGCCATCGATCACTCCATGAACCGAACGTATACGTATGACCTCGCCGGATGTGACGCCAAACCGCTGCAATTCGGCTGGGTTAACGAAAGCTGGATTGTGCCGTCTCTTAACCGTCAGCTTCGGATTGTTGCGGCCGATGGAATTCATCATCTCGTTGCTCCGTCGCGGCGTTAGCAACAATGGGAATTCCTCGCTGGGCTGCGCCGTGTCACCGCGTTTGACCAGGACAACTCCCAGTTCGGCCATCATCGTCGGATCGGCCAGTTGGAGCATCGCCTCGCAATCCTCTCCACGAGGCAACACGGTAAGGTCGAGTTCCGTAAAAAGCTTGCCATGTTGATGACGGCGCACCTCCTCCAGCGGAACACGTGATCCGGCGCACATCGCCTCGAACATCTCCTCAGTCGAGGGGCGGCGATCAAGTGGAAGTGCGAAGGGAACCGGAAACTTGTCCCAATGCTCGCCCGTCCCCGCCGCATTACCGAAATAGGTGATCTGCTTGCCCAGCTTCTTGGCCAGCTCATAAAAGAACTGCCAGCTTTCGATTGTGTCCGAACCGGCTGGCGGCTCAACGGTGGCAGGCGCGTACATCGCATAGGGCTGTTCAAACCCGCCCGTCCAGATACCGTAATATTTCATTGATTCGGTGAACTGCGTGCAGCCAGGCGTTTCCAGCGACATACGGTCCGGAATGACATAGTCCGCCATGCGTGCGGTATTCGACATTTCCACGTCGATCGCGACCAGCAGGTCGAGCGCACCCAGCGCTCGCCCCGCCCGGTTCTGGTCAGGAAGGGAAACGGCTGGATTGCTGCCTGAGCAGATCAGCGCTCGAACCTGTCCCTTACCGGGGGTCAGTATCTCGTCCGGCAGGGTGCCCGTCGGCGCCCCGACGACGGTTTTCGGCAGACCGTTGATCCGGCTGGTCTCACTATAATCCCAGGGCGTATAAGGCGCATAGGGCTGCGCCCGGATCGGTACGTCAGGCAACAAAACGTGCGGCTGCGAATGCTGCTCACCTGCCCGCACCCAGCGCCCGCATACGCTATTGAGGCAAAGCGCCAGGTATTCCGCCAGAGTGCCGTGTAGCGGGAAATGCGCGCCAGTGGCCGTGACCACGCATCCACTCTTCGCCTCCGCGAATGTGCGCGCTGCCAACACGATGTCCGCCGCCGAAACACCCGCGACATCGGCTACATGATCGGGTGTGAAAGGCGCGACGGCCACCTTCAGTGCATCGATGCCCACGGCATTGGTTTCAACAAAATCGCGATCATACAGCCCCTCGGTCAGGATCACGTGCAGCAGGCCGGCCAGCAGCGTCGAGTCCTGTCCTGGTTGCGGCCGTATATGGAGAAAGGCATGCGCCGCCGATTCCGTCTCCCGCGGGTCGATCACGATGAGCTTCATGCCATTCTTGACCGCTTGCTTCACGGTCTGCCCCGGATTGACCGACATGCCCTGTTTGGAAATCACCGGGTTGGTGCCAACCATGATCCAGCTGTCGGCATCGGCGAAGGCATTGGGGCCGGCCATCCAGCGTCCGTGCAGCGCCTGCGCGATCACCTTCCCCGCCTGATCGATCGTCTGCACGGAGAAGAAGCGATGGGGAAAGGTTCCGAGCGCCATGATGAACATGGCGCCAATCACCGGATTGATCGGATTACTAAGATTGCCGTTGCCGGGATAGACGGCGATCGCGTCGACGCCATGTTCGTCGCTGATCGCCTGTAGCCGAGCAGCGATTTCATCGATCGCCTGCTCCATTGGAATGGATTGATAGCTGCCGTCCGGCATGCGCTTTTGCGGATGCAGGATGCGGCTCTCGGCATAATGGCCCTCAGGCATGGCGCGGCCCTTGGGGCAGGTATAGCCGCCATAGATGGGCGACTGCCGGTCGCCCACAACCTTGATGGCGCGCCCCTCCTCGATCGTGACCTCGACGGGACAGCAGGCCCAGCAGACCTTACAGATGCCAATGCGGGTTTCGCTCACCCGATATCTCCCACTCCGCTCAAAGATAGAACCTCGATCACAGGATCGGTTCCATCTCCACCATCACCAGATGATCCTTGTTTCCGCCAGCGATCACCAGGCATTTACGCAACATGCGGCGATACAGGAACCGGACGAGGGCGACATCCTCTTCCGGTCCAGCCGCCTTGATATAGGCGACAAGATCCCGATCGGCAGCATTGAGGTCGACCGGCCGATACCCCAGCAGAGCTTCGGCGTCATTCAGATCCTCCACTTCGGCCCAGGCGCCATAATGCTGCTGGTTGACCAGGAATTCCGGAATGGTGGCGATGACCCCTCGCTGCCAGTCCTCAAACCCCGGCGAGGTCGGGATGCTACGGATCTCGTCAGCCAGCTTCTGTAGCGCCATATCCTCTATCGGCGTCACGCGCGGCGCTGGCAGGTCGAACTGCTCCAGCTCGATACCGATGATCTCGGCCAACGCTTCCAGGCAACGACGCCCGATCATCGCAACCTGGACCGCGCTTTCCACCCAGTCGCCGCCGGGCGCTCGATTGGCGAGCGCGAACAAGGGCGCATAATAGCCAACCGACATGAACACGATCGTCTGATAAGCGATCTTGTGGAAATCGACCGGTCGCCCCAGCGCCTTTTCATAATGGCGATAGAGCGCCGGAAGATCGCCCATATTCTCGATGGGATGGCGCCCGCGGAAACAGGCGAGGTCATGGTGATTATCACCCAGATGACCGACCTCCATGTCGATGATTGCTGTCATTTCCGGCCCGTCCGACAGAAACTGCCCACAGTCGCCAGTGACGAAGGAGATATGCGTCAGATCCTGTGGCACATTACGCCGCAGCCAGAGGTCGCAAAATTCCATCAATGGATCGACGACATTCTGCTCCAGGCACATCGCATAGAAGCGCTGCACGCTGTTGAGCGCAATATCGGCAGGCGTCTGCGGAAACGGCAGCTCCGTGCCGGAGAACTGTTCGGGCGGTATGCGGTGGATGTCGGCCAGCGCTTCCATATATTTCAGGCTGGCCGCCCAGCGATCAGGGGTCATCACCGACCGGCTTTCCTCCGCCTCCATCACAAGGCCTGGATCACGGCCTCCACGCACCCATTCCATGACGATCGCTTCGGGTTCCGCGCACATGCCGTGTAACGTCGGAATGAGGACCCCATTGTCCTGCAAGACCTTGAGCACTTCATATTCATGACGGAGTGGATAGGGATGGTCGGGCCAAGGCCGGGTGCTCTTGAACAACAGGCTCGATTCCACGCCGTCCTTCTCGATAAATACCCGCCACACCGGGCGCCAGCGGCGCTGGCGCACAATGCTGGTCACCTTCGCGCCCAAGGTGTCACGCACCCAACGCGTAATGCCAGCCTGCTGCTGCTCGAAAGACAGTTCCGATGCCTCGACCGGATGGTCCAACTCAACGGTCGCCATATCCCTCTCCTCTCCTGACCGCCGGACGATGGCGGCGCATTGGAGCCGTAGGAAGCTCCGATGGCCGTTGCCGAATGTCCCCGCGGCTTTGTTTCAGCACCCCTGCCTATGGGTTCAGAATCGATCAGATCTGGCGCTGCAAGACCGAGGCTATAGCGAGGCTGGAAAATGGTCAATAATAATTGTACATTGATGTATATATAATAGTGACTCATCATCGGGGCTGGTCTTGTCGCGTTCGCCCCTGCATGAAGGTCAGGGTCGCAACGGGCGCGATGTTGACAACGGAGACGGAATTGCAACGACGTCAGCGCGCCAACGGGCGCGACACCTATGCCGCTCTTCTGGACGCGGCGTTGGCGATCTGGTCAGAAGAGGGGATCAACCGCGTCACCATGCAGGCTGTGGCGGAACGAGCCGGCCGCACCCGCGGCATCATGTATCATCATTTCCGCGACCGAGACGATCTGATCGCTGCGGTGCAGATTCATTTGCGTGACCGGCTCGCGCATGTCTTCGATTTTGCCAAAACGCCATCGCGTAACGATTATCTGATGGTCGCCGGCCTGATGGTCGATAGCCCCGAGCTGGTACGTAGTTTCCTGTCTCGACTTCTTGCTGGTGACGCACGCGAAGATTCGCTGCTGGCGATCGCGCGATCACATTATCGCGAGGTAAAGGCACGGAACTGGCTCCGCCCCGACATCGACGCCGATCACGCCGCGGTCATCAGCCTCTCCATGTGGCTGGCATCCATGATGGCGGTCGATCTCAAGCAGAATCTAAGTGACCGCCGCGCCGAGGCTTCCCGGTTTGCCGAGACATTTCAGAGGGTGATGGAAAGCTCGATCATCTACCCGGAGATTGAGCGGTCAACGGCTGGAGAATCTGCATCACTCTCCCGTTCGAAAAACCGTTAGCATCGACATATTGAACCGTGACCATTCCGCGCCATCAACGCTGTTTCGCAGACGCGCCCGTGCCCGCCGGGTCTTCGTACACCGCGAATGTCCGTTGGCTTTTGCGGAATTGGACTGGCGTGGTGCCGGTCCGTTTCCGGAAAAACCTGCTGAAATAAGCGGGATCTTCAAATCCAAGCTGGTAGGATATTTCCGCCGCAGAAGCGCGCGAATATGCCAATTTTCGCTTGGCATGAAGAATTTTCTGCGCCTGGATTACGGCGACCGGGGTGCTCCCAAGCAATGCCTTGCATGCCTGCACCAACTGCGCTGGCCTAACGTCCAACGCCTCGCAGTAATCGGCAATTTGCCAATCGCTTGCAAGGTTTTCATCTATTAGCCCTCGAAATCGATTTACGATATCAAGTTCAGATCCCGACATCTCATCGGTACTATTGGATATTGGGAATAATTCCCCATTGCTCTCATTGTAATTGTTATTCTTCTCAAAAAGAGTGAGAAGAATATAGGCAGCAACGGCACCGTCGCTTGCCGTTCCGAGCCTGCCGCCTGCTTGTCGCAATTCATTCCACAGCCGGTTGCGATCCTCCGCTCCAGCGCGACCGATCCAATGGCTCAATTTCTTTGGACTGTGAAAATCGTGCCAATAACTCGCGATAGATACGCCCAAAGCAGGCACGACGCGAGACAGCAAAAAATCATCGGCTACGCCAAAGAGGATAGACTTGGTGCCTCCTTCCAGCATGACGTGCGCCTGGGATCCAGCCGGGATAAACGCTGTTTCGCCGCCAGCAAGGGAAGTTCGCCACCCTTCCAACTGGGCCAGGCCTCCACCACTGTGAACGAACAAATATTGGCGATAGCGCCGATCCGAAAGATCATGCATTTCCGCTTCTGCGTCCTTCGGGCACTCTATCGCCGTTAGCCATACATTGGCGCGAACGTCGTTCCGATTGCCATCAGATATAGTCATATGGCCACCCTCTCCATTTCGACTACCAAAAAAGTCCCAGCTTTTCCCGCTGACGTCCCTTACGGTAGCGAACGAGGTTAAGTTAACTCCTTCCCCATGGCAATCGCGTGATGAACGGTCATTTGATGGCCCTCATTGCTCGAGCACCGACAATATCGTCCACGCGCAAGTCAAGTTTTGCCGCGTGAACAACATGTTATGATAAGGAGAGGATAGTGATGCGATCTCTTGCAGAACGGCGCGATGTGTTACGTGGCATCGGCGGAGCGGCCGCATTGCCTATAATCGGCAGCAGCAAGCCCGCCCAAGCCGGCGCTGGAACCACGGGTTCGGCCGGAACGGGAAATGGGGAGATCGTTGAAACCACCGCAGGCAAGGTCCGCGGTAGCAGGGATGGCAGCGTCTACATATTCAAAGGCATTCCTTACGGAGCCCCCACAGGTGGCAAGGGCCGCTTCATGCCGCCGCAACCTGTCGCACCATGGTCAGGTGTTCGCGATACGCTGTCATTCGGTCCGACAGCTCCCCAGGCCAGCGCCGCAGAAGCTGGCGGGATGGACAAACTGGCCGAGGGGCCGGGTGCCATCCGGATGAAAAATTTCATGACGTTTCTGCATGGTATGGCGGGCGACGAACCGGCGATGGGCGAGGATTGCCTTGTTCTCAACGTGTGGACTTCCAGCACGCAACGCGATCGCAAACGTCCCGTCCTGGTTTATCTGCACGGGGGCGCCTACACCAGCGGCTCGGGATCTTGGAAGCTGTATGATGGTCTGGGCCTGGCTCAACGTGGCGACGCCGTGGCCGTGACCATCAATCATCGACTCGGCGCGCTCGGCTATCTTCATCTGGCTGAACTTGGCGGAGAGGATTATGCCCCCTCGGGCAATGTAGGAATGTTGGACATTGTCGCTGCTCTGCAATGGGTGCGCGACAATATCGAGAATTTTGGCGGTGATCCGTCGCGCGTTCTTGTCTATGGATCATCGGGCGGCGCAAGCAAAACCTCAGTTTTGCTCGCTATGCCGTCGGCAAAAGGGCTGTTCCATCGCGCCAACTTAATGAGCGGCGCGGCGATGCAGGCCGCGCCGGCCGATCTCGCCGCACGTAATGCGGAAAAACTGCTCACCCGGCTCAACATCGCTCCAAAGGATTTCCGCAAGCTTCACGATGTACCGTTTACGACGCTGGTACAGGAAGCCCAGCGCATGAACGCGATGCCGATCAGCACTGCGTTGGCGGGCGCTGCAAGCCCCGAACAGTTTATGGGCCTCATGCCGGTCGTCGACGGGACGATCTTGCCGACTCATCCAATGGAGCCTGTGGCGTCGCCCAACGGCACGCATGTGCCCGTGCTGGTAGGCTACACCCGCGATGACATGACGATGATGATGTTCGGCATGCCCTGGTTCGGCACTTTGGATGAGGCTGGTCTTGCGAAGATGGCGACGGCGACCTTCGGCGAAAAGGGACCGGCGCTACTGGCGGCCTATCGCCGCGAGCGGCCCGATGCATCGCCGACCGACATCGCCTGCTCTTTCGTGACCGATCGGGTGATGTGGGCCGGATCAATCCGCTGGGCCGAACGGCGTGCGGAAGCGGCCGGCGCAGCGCCCGCTTATGTTTATCGCTTCGACCTGGAGTCCGCGGCTCTGGATGGCGCCATAGGCGCCGCGCATGGCGGCGACATTCCCTTCGCCATGAATAATTATACGGCTTCGAGCATGGCGGGCGACCGCCCTGAAAACCCGGCCATGGCAAAGATCATGAGCGACACCTGGGTTCATTTCGCTGCGACCGGCAATCCCAACAACCCCGCCATTCCACAATGGAAACCTTATGAACCGACCGAGCGGGCAACAATGGTTTTCGACGTCCCAACGCATGCCGAAAACGACCCTCGAACAGAAGTGCGCTCCATGCTGATGGATGCACTGGTCCCCTCAAAAGGCTGAACCACCGAAGAAAGGGCCTTCCCATGATCACAAAAAAAACCGCCTTTTGCGTGCGCCTCGCCAGCGTCCTGGCCTTTTGCCTCGCGGCGGGGACGCCTGCGACCGGAGAACAAAAGTTGGAGCAGGATCATCCCACGCTCACCGCCGACGGCAACGTCAGCGTGCCCGCGCACAGCGTCGCCATGCCCGGCAGCTTCAGCCCGGAAGCCCGCAAGGCGTTCACGGACTATTTCGCCCGTGGCGGAGATCCCGCCTTTTCTGGCGACATCTTCAACATCCGACGCATTTATGATGAGAAATGGGCTGGCCCGATCCTGGCGCAATGGGAAAAACGATTTCCGGTCAAGACCGAACGCACGACGATCGACGGCGTGGTCGTGGATATTGTCACCCCTGAAAAAGGTGTGCCCGCCGATAAGGCTGACAAGGTCCTCATCAACTTTCACGGGGGCGGTTTTATTCTGGGCAATGGCGGAATCGGCGGCAGGATAGAAGCGGTGCCGATGGCCGGCCTGGCCGGATACCGTGTCATCACCGTTGACTACCGGCAAGCGCCCGAAGCCGTTTATCCGGCCGCAACCGATGACGCCGTCACTGTCTATCGAGCCCTTCTCAAGACCTATCGCCCTGAGAATATCGGCGTTTACGGCTCGTCGGCTGGGGGTATGTTGACGGCCCAGTTGGTCGCGCGGCTGCAAAAGGAACAGTTGCCGCCCCCCGCGGCGATCGCGATCATGGCGGCCGGCGCGGCGAAACGTGGAGCATCCGATTCTTCCTACTGGATGCTAGGTCTGACGGGCGCACAGGTCACCCCACAACCGGCCATGTTATCCATGCCTCAATATTTCAAGGCGAAGGATATGGAAGATCCCTATGCCTTCCCCGCCAGTTCGCCCGCCATTCTAGCCAAGTTTCCGCCAACGTTGATCGTGTCGTCCTCGCGCGACGCGCTGCTGGGCAATGCCCTGGATACAAGCGCCAATCTGGTGGCTGCGAAAGTGCCCAACCAGCTTTATGTCCGCGAGGGATTTGGCCACGGCTATTTCACGCAAACGCCTGATGTGCCCGAGGCCATCGCAGCCTGGCAAGTGGCAGTGGATTTTTTCGACCGTTATCTCGGCAAGGAAACCGACCGCAATTGATCATTCGGACCTAGCCGGTCGCGAACACATATTACCCGCCGGTATCCCGCTAAAGACGGGCCTCGCAAACAAACGAGACGGCAAAGCAGGGGAGGAAAAACATGGTTCATTCTATTTTTCGAATTGGCGTTTCATTCGCGGCCCTCACGATTGCAGGAGCATCCGCCCAGGCGAGTGCCCAAGCGAATATGGCAGATTCACCAACAGCCGTTACCGAACAAGCCAGCCTGGACGACATTGTCGTCGTAGCGCGGCGCGCCCAGGAACGGCTGCAGGACGTGCCCATCTCCATAACGGCGATCAGTGCCGAGACAATCAAGACGGCGCAGATCAGCCAGGGCTCCGACCTTATCCGTCTGGTCCCTACCCTCAATGTGCAGCAATCATCCACCGGGCCGGGACAATCATATTCGCTGCGGGGCATCCGTACCGGCGTCATAACCTATTTCAACGAAGTACCGACATCGACCAACGCCGTGAACAATCAGATGTGGGATCTGGAATCGGTGCAGGCCTTGGCCGGTCCGCAAGGCACCTTGTTTGGCCGGAATAGCACAGGGGGGGCGATCCTGTTCGTGCCGGCCCGTCCGACGGGAGAGTTTGAGGGTTCAGTCGAGCTTGGTTATGGCAATTATGACTGGCGGCAGGCGACCGCGGTTCTGAACCTCCCGGTTGCAGATGCGGTCAGTCTGCGCGTGGGCGGTCGTATCGTGCGACGTGACGGCGTCGTGAAGAATGAGATCGGCCCCGATTTCCAGTCGCAGCATCGTGACAGCTTCCGTGCCTCGCTATTGCTAGAGCCCGGCAGCGTGTTCTCCAACTACACGGTATTCGACTATACCGATGTCAACGAAGCGCCGGGCGCTCTGATCACCTCCAACGTCCGATCCACGGCGGGCTGCTTTCCCGGTCTTGGCTGCTTGTACGGAACCCAGCCCGCCGAACTGGGCGCCATACAGGACGAATTGGGTATCCGGCGTGTCCGGTCGCGCTATCCTGCGATCCAGGATAGCAAGGAATGGGGCGTCACCAACATTGCGGCGATCGAACCAACCGAAGGTATCACGTTGAAATATGTGTTTGGCCTGCGCCGCAGTTCATACAATCGCTTCACCAATCAGACGACGCTCGACTTGCCCATCCAGATCGGCAACAACTTTCAGGACTTCGGACGGGTGATCTCTCACGAAGTGCAAGCGCTGGGCAATGTGCTTGACGGTCGGCTGAACTGGGCCATCGGGATCTTCCGATCAAAACAGGAATCACGCGGCGGCCTGTCCTATTCACTGTTCGGTAATCCGAATTTGCCCTTTTCCAACGACCGCAACAATTTCACGACGATCAACCAGTCCCAGACGACGACCGGCGTCTATGGCCAAGCGACTATTACGCTGGCGGATGGCTTGAACGTGACCGGCGGACTGAGGTTCAACAAGGACAAGGCAGCGTTGCTGACATCGTCGGTCGGTCCGCAGTTCACCTTTTTCGGCCCACAGATCTGCCGGTTTTCGCCGACCGCACCTGGCGTCGATTTTGCCAACTGCACTCGGTCCATTTCTGACAATTATGACGCCGTCACCTATAACTTCTCCGTCGACTATCGTGTCAGCAGCGCCATGCTGCTCTATGTCACGACCCGTCGCGGCTATAATTCCGGCGGCTTCAATCCAAGCGTTCCGGCATCGCAGGAGCCGAGCGCACCTCAGCCGTCCTTTGGTCCCGAATATATCCGCGATTATGAAGCAGGCATAAAAGCGGACTGGCATATCGGAAGCATGCCCGTACGCACCAACCTGTCCGGTTTCTACGGCAAGTATACCAGTATCCAGCGCAGCACCTTCGGCGTCAGCAGCACCGGCGCTACCTTTATCGGCACATCGAACGGGCCCAAAGCGACAATCTATGGCTTCCAGCTGGAATCGACCATCCGCCCCGCCCCCGGCTTTTTGCTGAACGCCAATTACGGCCTGCTCGAGACCCGCTACGATGAAGGATCGCCCGGCTTCCCCAAGGGCAACGCCTTCGCGCAAGCGCCCAAGCACACGGTCAACCTGTCGGCCAGCTATACGCGCGACTTGGGTAGTGCGGGCAAGCTGGTGGCCAGCACGGGGTTCACATATCAGAGCCGCATATCCTTCCAGGACGACAATCTCGGATCCTCGCTGGCATTCCAAAAAGGATATAGCATTGTCGATGCCCGACTGGGCATGTCCGACATCGGCGAAACGGGAATTTCCGCCAGTCTCTTTGTCAAGAATCTGACCAACGAAGCCTATGCTCTTGAACGACAGGATTTGGTAAATGCGTTTGGGTTTGCCGGGACGATTTACAACGATCCACGCACTTTCGGCCTGGAGATAGGTTATCGATTCGGGGCTAATTAGGGCTGAAACGCGCAGGCCGCCAAGGCATGTGGTGCTTGCTCGTCCGGCGGCGGAAAGTTTCCGGCCCGCCTTCGGATGGGGAATGAGGTAAACTGATCCCGTCGGTTCTGGACAACCGACTCTTTCAAGGCAGCCGACATGCTGGGTTTAATAAGCTCTCCGATAGCTTGGCAGCATGGATTGGTCGCGCTCGTCCAGCCAAGCTAAGAGGCCAAACTGATCGGCAGTGCATCAGATGCAGAATAGGCCGACTTCTTCAGCAAAACTGCCTGATCCAGGCCATTTCACGTCTCGTCCCGCCATTCCCAATAATATGCTCCGCATATCTTCTCATCGCAGCTGAACGCATGGTAAATCCCCTTTAATTTCCGCATCACCCTGTTTTTGCAGGGCTCGATGGGATATGCTTGTCGACGTGAGCACTGCCGCTGCGGGAGTCGACACATGGCGAATAGCGAACTGTTCTCCAGTTTCATGCGGGCGTATGACGACCGGCATCAGGCCGAAATGTCGGTCGAGGATTATCTGCTGGGATGCCGCAACGATCCACTGATGCATGCCTCCGCACCCGAGCGGCTGCTGGCAGCCATCGGCGAGCCGGAAATCATCGACACGTCCCGCGATTCCAGGCTGGGTCGCATCTTCATGAACCGGACGATCCGGCGCTATAAGAGCTTTTCGAACTTCTACGGGATGGAAGGGACAATCGAGCATATCGTCAGCTTCCTGCGCCATGCCTCCCAGGGGTTGGAGGAACGCAAGCAGATCCTCTACCTGCTCGGCCCGGTGGGGGGCGGCAAGTCCTCGCTGGCGGAGCGATTGAAGTCGCTGATGGAAGCGCACCCCATCTATGCGCTGAAAGCCGGGGAGGAAATCAGCCCGATCTTCGAAAGCCCGCTGGCGCTGTTCGACGCGGAAACCCATGGCGACATGATCGAGGACAGCTACGGCATTCCCCGGCGGCGGCTGACAGGCCTTGTCAGCCCTTGGTGCCGCAAGCGGCTCGATGAGTTCAGCGGCGACATTTCCCGCTTCACGGTCGTCCGGCTGATGCCTTCCCGTATTCGCCAGATCGCCATTTCGAAGACCGAGCCGGGCGACGAGAATAACCAGGACATCTCCTCGCTGGTAGGGAAGGTCGATATCCGCAAGCTGGAGATGCTCTCCCAAAACGATCCCGATGCCTACAGCTATTCCGGCGGCCTCAACCGAGCAAATCAGGGCATCCTCGAATTTGTCGAGATGTTCAAGGCGCCGATCAAGATGCTCCATCCACTGCTGACGGCGACGCAGGAAGGCAATTATATCGGGACAGAGAATATTGGGGCCATTCCCTTCACAGGGATCATCATGGCCCATAGCAATGAATCGGAATGGCAGAATTTCAAGAACAACAAGAATAACGAAGCCTTTATCGATCGCATTTACGTCATCAAGGTACCCTATAGCCTGCAGGCGACGGAGGAACGGCAGGTCTATGAGAAGTTGCTGCGTGATTCCGATCTGAACAAGGCGCCCTGCGCGCCGGGGACGCTGGACATGCTGGCGCGCTTTTCCGTGCTGACGCGGCTGCGCGAGCATGAGAACAGCAATCTCTATTCGAAGATGCGCGTCTATGACGGCGAAATGCTGCGGGAAATCGATCCGCGCGCGAAAAGTCTGCAGGAATATCGCGACGCGGCGGGCGTGGATGAGGGGATGTCGGGCATATCCACCCGCTTCGCCTTCAAGGCGCTGTCGGCGACCTTCAACCACGACACCACCGAGATCGCGGCGGACCCCGTCCACCTCATCTATGTGCTAGAAGGCATGGTCCGTCAGGAACAGTTCCCCACCGAGACGGAGGCCCGCTATCTGGAGTTCATCAAGGGCGAATTGGCGCCCCGCTATGCCGAATTCATCGGAAACGAGATTCAGAAAGCCTATCTCGAATCCTATGATGATTATGGGCAGAATCTGTTCGACCGCTATGTCGCTTATGCCGATGCATGGATCGAGGATCTGGACTTCAAAGACCCTGACACCGGCCAGTTACTCGACCGAGAAATTATCAATCAGGAACTGACCAAGACGGAAAAGCCCGCCGGGATCGCCAATCCCAAGGATTTCCGCAACGAAGTCGTGAAGTTCGCGCTGCGGATGCGGGCCAGCCATGACGGCCGCAACCCGTCATGGACATCCTATGAAAAGATTCGTGAAGTCATCGAAAAGCGGATGTTCAGCCAGGTCGAGGATCTGCTGCCCGTCATCAGCTTTGGGTCGAAAAAAGACGGCGACACGGCCGGCAAGCATGAGGAGTTCGTCTCCCGCATGATCGAGCGCGGCTATACTGAGCGGCAGGTAAGGCGTTTGGTAGAATGGTATATCCGCGTCAAACAGGCGGGTTGAGGAAGGTGCGCCGACCGACATGCACATCGTCGACAGACGCCTGAACCCCGGCGGCAAGAGCCTGGTCAACCGGCAGCGTTTCCTGCGAAGGGCAAGAGCGTATGTGCAAAAGGCGGTGCGCGACAGCCTGAAGGATCGCAGCATCCGCCAACTGGACAAGGAGAGTGAAATCTCCATCGGCCGCGACGCGATCTATGAACCGACCTTCCACCGCGCCGGGAAGGGTGGCAATCGCGAGCGGGTGCTGCCCGGCAATCATGACTATTTGGAAGGTGACCGGATCAAGCGACCCGAAGGCGGCGAAGGGGCTGGTGCGGATGCCGGCACGGGCGAAGGGAATGACGATTTCCAGTTCGTGCTCAGCCGGGAGGAATTTCTCGACCTGTTTCTCGACGATCTGGAACTGCCGGACCTTGCCAAGCGGCGGCTGATCGGCGGGGAAGTCGACGGGATCAGGCGCGCGGGCTATTCCACCGCCGGATCGCCCTCCAACCTGTCCGTGTCCCGCACCATGCAGAAGGCAATGGGACGGCGCATGGCGCTCCGGCGGCCGAGCGGTGCTGAAGTGCAGCGGATTGAAGAGGAAATGGCGACGATCGAAGCCCTCGATCCACTCCGGCCGGAGGATGCGGATCGGCTGAAGCGGCTGCGTGAGGACCATGCTCATCTCGTCCGCCGCCGCAATTTGATCGCTTATATTGATCCGGTCGACCTGCGGTATCGCCGGTTCGAAGCTATGCCCCGCCCCGTCGCACAGGCGGTGATGTTCTGCCTGATGGACGTGTCCGGCTCCATGAGCGAGCATATGAAGGATCTGGCGAAACGCTTCTTCGCCTTGCTCCATCTATTCCTGTCCCGCTGTTACGAGCATGTCGAGGTTGTGTTCATCCACCATACCGACCGGGCGGCGGAGGTCGATGAGCAGACCTTCTTCTACAGCACGGTCACGGGCGGCACGCTCGTGTCGAGCGCGCTCGACAAGCTGATCGAGGTGGCGGCGGATCGCTATCGCCCTGACAACTGGAACATCTATGTCGCGCAGGCGTCCGATGGCGACAATATGATGCAGGACAATGCAAGAGTCATTAGCTTGATGCAGGACCATATCCTGCCCATGGCCCAATATGTCGCCTATCTGGAAGTCGGCCGGGATAAGTTTCCCGAGGCGGCGACCACGCAGTCGATGACAACCCTGTGGCAGGCTTATGCGCCGGTGGCGGAAGCGCATCGTCACTTCGTAATGCGAAAGGTCGCGCATCGGCAGGAAATCTATCCCGTCTTCCGTGAACTGTTCCAACGGCGGGGCCTTGGCGAAAGGGCGCCAAGCTGATGGACCTGCGCGCCGAAACGCCCCTGTTCACCGGAAGCGATTGGGACTTCGCGCTCGTTAACCGCATCTATGAAGCAATAGAGCCGATCGCCGTCGATGAGATGAAGCTGAACGTCTATCCCAATCAGCTTGAGATTATCAGTTCGGAACAGATGCTGGACGCCTATTCGTCGGTGGGCATGCCGCTTTTCTACAAGCACTGGTCCTTCGGCAAGCAGTTCGTCACCAATGAAATGCTCTACCGCAAGGGTTTGCGTGGCCTGGCCTATGAACTGGTCATCAACTCCAACCCCTGCATCAGCTATATCATGCAGGAAAACAGCGCCACGATGCAGGCGCTGGTGATCGCCCATGCGGCCTTCGGGCATAACCACTTCTTCAAGAACAATTATCTCTTCCGCCAGTGGACCGATGCCGACGGCATCCTCGACTATCTGGAGTTCGCCAAGCGCTACATCACTCTGTGCGAGGAGCGACATGGGCAGTTGGCGGTCGAACGGGTGCTGGACGCGGCTCATGCGCTGATGAACCAAGGTGTGCACCGCTATCCTCGCGTGCGTCCCCGCGATTTACGGCGCGAAGCGGAGCGGGAAGCCGAGCGGCAGGCCTATCGCGAGAGCATCTACGACGATCTATGGCGCACGGTGCCGATTGGCGCGAAGGCGGCAACGATAGCCCGTGACGAGCGATTGGCAGTGCTGGGACTGCCGCAAGAAAATATCCTCTATTTCCTCGAAAAGTCCGGCCCTCAGCTAGCTGCGTGGCAGCGGGAGATATTGAGGATCGTTCGGTTGATCGCACAATATTTCTATCCGCAGCGCCAGACAAAAGCGATGAATGAGGGCGCGGCCACCTATGTCCACTACCGCATCATGACGATGTTGCACGAACGAGGGCAGATCACCAACGGCGCGTTTCTGGAGTTCCTTCAGTCGCATACTGGCGTTGTCTATCAGCCGACCTATGATTCAGGGCATTTCGGCAGCTTCAATCCCTATGCGCTGGGCTTTGGCATCATGACCGATGTAGAGCGCATCTGCATGGACCCGACACAGGAGGATCGCGAATGGTTCGGCGACATCGCCGGGTCGGGCGATCCGCTGGAAGTGCTGAAGGACATATGGGCGAATTATCGCGATGAGAGCTTCATCTCGCAGTTTCTCAGTCCCCGTCTGATCCGCCAATGGCGCCTGTTCAAGATTCTCGATCAGGAAAACGACTCGGAGATCCGGGTCGACGCCATCCATAATGAACGGGGCTACCGGCGCATCCGGCGAACGCTGGCGCAAGAATATGACATTGGGCAGCAGGAGCCGGATATTCAGGTCGTGGACGTCGATCTGGCGGGGGATCGCTTGCTGATGTTAGAGCATGTTGTGTTGAACGGCGTGCTTCTGGATGAGGGCGACACCACCATGGTACTGCAAAATTTGGCGAATCTATGGGGTTATGAAGTAGCTCTCAGCGAAGTGGACGCTGAAAACCGGAACGAATTGAGGAGCCATCAGGCCCAGCCGCAACCTGAATGGATGCGGTGAGAGCATTAAGGCTGTGAAGCGCCGCCTCCGCTTGTCAGATTCCGTTTTCATTCCGCGGCCGAGAGGCGTAAATTTCATGCTGTTTTCACGGGTCAGGCTTTGCCGAGACGCTGGCATGAGTGCATGCGTCGCAGATCGGCGCGTACCCGACACCTCAAGCAGGAGGCCGATACATGACGGATGCTCTTACGCCCCAGGAATGTCTTGATCGGGCAAGAATGCACGAGCGGCTTGCATCAACCACAGCGGACGCTTCGGCACGCATGATGCATCAGGCCATGGCGTCGGAGTTCCGACGTCGCGCGGAGACTGGCTCTTCCGGCGCAATACAAGCCTCCAGCAAACCAGTGGTGGAGATGTTCCAACCTGCCCAGTAAAGGGAACGGGAGAACGCCGATCCACTAATTCAACGAGCAACTCTTCCCGCTTGCGTTTCGGGAAGAGTCAACAGCACCGGAAGCACCGCTAGAGCTACGAGCGCGATCATTATCCCGGGAGCAGCAGACGAATCCGTCCGTTCAACTAGAACTTGCGCGAGCCAGGGCGTGAGACCGCCGAAAAGTGCTGTCGCCGTCGTGGCGCCCAGCGCCAGGCCGCTCAGGCGTCCCCTGGCAGGAAGTTGTTCTGCGGTAGCCACAGCTCCTACCGCACTGACGCCGCCAGCCAACGCGGCAAGCAGGATTGCGCCGATGAGCGCCATAATAGGCGTTGTGTCCGCAAGCAGACGGAACGACAGATAAGGCACAACTGCCGAGAGAACCGCCAGAGCGACCAGCACAGACCGGCGGCCCAGCCTGTCGGAAAGCATGCCAACAAAGGGCGTCACCACGATCACCGCTACCGCTGCCACGGTGGCTAATTGCAATGCTTGCACCTCGTTCAATCCGACAGCCGAGGTGAGGTAAACGGGCAGATAGGTGATGCCGATATAATAAGTGATCGACCCCAGTGCGGAAATAGCAAAGCCACGCAGCACACCGGACCGATATCGCGTTATGGCATGGCCAAGCGGCCAACGAACAAGCGTCCCCGCCCTGCGATGCTCCTCGAACTCAGGCGACTCCTGCATAACCGCACGGGCCAGAAGAACGGCCCCCGCAAGGACCGCCCCAAAAACGAAGGGCAGGCGCCATCCCCAGCTGTCGAGTGCCGGAGCGGGTATGAAACTCACCGTGACCGCCGATATTCCGGCCGCCAGCAAAGCCCCTATCTCACTGGTGGCAGCCGCCATCGAGGTAACAAGCCCGCGCCGTCTTGGAGCCGCTCCTTCCAGCAAATATGCGACGACCCCGGTATATTCGCCGCCTACGGCAAAGCCCATCAGACATCGCAGGATAAGCAGCAGCACCCCTGCGACAGGCCCAACCTGAGTCACCGTCGGTAGCATTGCAGTGAGCGTCATGGCTGTCGTCATCAGCGTCATTGAGGCCAGCAGCGTCGCGCGCCGTCCATATCGGTCGCCGAAATGCCCGAAGACCATCGCGCCGATTGGACGCATCAAATAGGCGACTGCAAACCCCGCCAGCGTCGTCAACACAGCGTCCTCGCCCTGGAAGAACAGCCGTGCGAGCACAGTCGCAAAATAGAGGAAGAGCGAAAAGTCGTACCACTCCACCACGGTGGATATCCCCGCAAGAATAAGTGAGCGGCGATCCAGCGGACGCGAAGCAGTCATGAACCGACACTAACCTGCAACTGGAATGGCGACAACCACGCTACGGCGCCGTCGCCTGGGAGGAGCCGATTCCTCCGCAATTCACCACGCGGGTGGCACCCGCTGTCCACCAGATGGCGATTTTAAAGCAATGCGAACCGATCAGTTCCAGGAGCGCAGCTGCTGCCTTGCTGCGATAGCTTCATTGTGGCGCGCACCGAAGAACGCACACGGCCCAAACTCGATGGGGGCCGCGTGCAATGGCCCTGCCATGACCGCCGGTGAGGAAAGGACGGCAACACCGGCACCTGCCAGGGCGATTTCATTGGAGGCAGAACCAACGCCATGTCGAGCACATCTGGATCAACGCCCAGTTCACGCAGGTAACGGTCGAGGTTCGACCGCGTGCCGGAACCCTGTTCCCTTCTCATCCAGCGTGCCCGCCGCAGTCAGACCGCATTGATGCTCGCTTCGTCGAACGGGATGCTACACCTGCAGTAAATTCCAGATCCGTCGCAAGAGGCCTCCGCCCCAGCAGAGATAGTTTGGGAGAACAGCAAAATCAGAAAGTAGCGCTTGTATGCGGGCCATGATCATATCCCGCTAGCGCCCATCAACCGGCTGCCTTTGGAGGATGCAGGGAAGCCGCGCCCGTCGCCTTTCACTGTCTGGTATGGCTCGTTTGACGCATGGGTTGAGCGCGAAGTGCTGCCGGGGGTTGAGAGCGGCGCACTGGCGGCGGCCGACATGATTGCCGTTGTCGCCGCTCTCCGTCGCTGGGAGCATGACGGCACTTGGTCCGCAATCGCATATTGAAACCTTAACCCTCTGTATGTCACAGAGATCCTGCGGCGCGGCATATTCCGCCCCTGGGGCGTGGGATCCCCTTGTTGCGTAGCTCGGTCGAGTTTCTCGGCCGGGTGACCGCTGCTATGTCCAAGGCTCGCCTAAAAGCGCGGTGCCTTGGGCTACGCACGAGGATTCCAACACCCGGCTTTGGCCGGGCGCTTCGAAATTCAGAGGATCGAGTTGATGGCGATCATTCCAAAATGCGGAGTAATTACTGGATGCGTCGCGCTCGGGATGGTTTTGATCCCGATTGAGGCCCATGCAGAAAATCAATATCTTACTGCGGTAACCAGTGAGGTGTTCCTAGCGACTGGGACACCGAAGGAACTTGCGACACGAGCGAGCACCTGCATTTCACAAATCCTAGCCCCCGGCACAGTCGATGCACAACTCATCATCAGCAGCGATCTAGATGGAGGTGTCGTCGTCGCCCGCAATGCCCTCGAATATGGCGGTGTCGCTAGGCAGAAAATTCGTGGCCGGTTCAAATTCGAGGCTCGCGATGGCCGATTCCGCATTGAGCAAACAAACCTTGAAGCATTTAGTTCAGTCCTGAAACGATGGGCCAGCATCGGAAAATGGGCTGGTTCCGGCTGGAAGAAGGCTGAGGCAGCGTTCGCTTCGTCCGCGACCGAAGTCGCCAACTGCGTAATCGGTGGCCCCAAGCGCGACGACTGGTAGCCCGCGTTTCGGGTGCGCGTGCTGCTAGGAGGGGCGGCGATTCTGCGTGGTAGCTTACGGTCTGCTTATGGGCGGCGCCACAAGGGTTGCGGGTGGCTTTCGCCACCACGCTAACCGCTTGTATTTATTAGGAAAATTGGCGCGCCCGGAACGATTCGAACGTCCGACCCTCAGATTCGTAGTCTGATGCTCTATCCAGCTGAGCTACGGGCGCGTTGTGGAGGCGCAGATATAGGGGGGGTGATGATTGAGCAAGCCCCTTTT